>Ga0172377_10004406_pt1 | contig 14471 bp, 11 predicted proteins | sample Pumphouse3metaG_FD_119749 | JGI IMG/M metagenome (GOLD analysis project Ga0172377, IMG submission 119749) | Leachate microbial communities from a municipal landfill in Southern Ontario, Canada - Pumphouse #3 metaG | ecosystem: Engineered > Solid waste > Landfill > Unclassified | place: Canada... | reverse complement strand
TCCGGCACACTCGGCACAGGGATGGTGTTATGCGGCTAAATCAAAACCTATTCCCGACGGTTTGGCCTAGCCAAATCGAAAAAGGGTACGGTTTTAGAGAAATGGCAAAACGCTACGAAACCTTAAGCAAAACACCGCTTATGGTTCGTGGCGAACTGCTAACAGGGTGCATCCCCGCTGAAAGCGGCGGGGCTTTGCATCTTGACGGCATTTTGTCACAAGCCGTACTTACCGCTCACCCATGCCCGGCGCAATACCCAAAAGGTGCCGCGATTATTCCGTTGCCGCTTGTTCGCTGCCGCACAGGCAGCTCAGAAAACAACACCCATAATGGCGGCAACACCTTTTAAGTTCGCTGCCGCACAGGCAGCTCAGAAATTAACCAAAAGGTAATCTACATAAGCCAACCAGTTCGCTGCCGCACAGGCAGCTCAGAAAAAGGACGAACCCGCCACAAGCCACATACACCTGTTCGCTGCCGCACAGGCAGCTCAGAAATGTTAGCAGTTCGCCACGAACCATAAGCGGTGGTTCGCTGCCGCACAGGCAGCTCAGAAACAAAAGGTGCCGCCATTATTCCGTTGCCGCTTGTTCGCTGCCGCACAGGCAGCTCAGAAATTTGAGCGGTTCGGTTTGTTGATTGACCACGAGTTCGCTGCCGCACAGGCAGCTCAGAAAATTAGCTTGGGTGGCATCGGCCAACACATTTTGTTCGCTGCCGCACAGGCAGCTCAGAAAAAACACTTTAAAAACGAGGACGTTTCCATCACGTTCGCTGCCGCACAGGCAGCTCAGAAATGGTTTTGCAATCTCCACCGTGCCAGTAGTAGGTTCGCTGCCGCACAGGCAGCTCAGAAAAGTAAAGGGGTTAAGTTAAAGCGCGTTAAATAGTTCGCTGCCGCACAGGCAGCTCAGAAACGGAATTTGACCCAAAGCCATAGAGTCACTGAGTTCGCTGCCGCACAGGCAGCTCAGAAAGCCAGCCCAACCCGCTACGCCACCCACCCCCGGTTCGCTGCCGCACAGGCAGCTCAGAAATATGGGCAAAGCAAACACCAAACCGCGCTATTGTTCGCTGCCGCACAGGCAGCTCAGAAATACGGATTGGGCGATAATTCAGAGTGGAATGCGTTCGCTGCCGCACAGGCAGCTCAGAAATTGTGGTCAAAGCGCACCCCAAAGCCCTGCACGTTCGCTGCCGCACAGGCAGCTCAGAAACTCGGAATGTGAAAGCAACCTTGTCACCTTCAGTTCGCTGCCGCACAGGCAGCTCAGAAAACATTAATAATAGGTGTTGGCTGTCCACAAATGTTCGCTGCCGCACAGGCAGCTCAGAAAAATGCCAAAAGATTCGCCTATTTGAGATAGCAGTTCGCTGCCGCACAGGCAGCTCAGAAAGACCAAGACCGCGTACGAGACGAGTTTTTAAAGTTCGCTGCCGCACAGGCAGCTCAGAAAAATAAGGCGGTGTCCAAGCTTTTGACGGCTTGGTTCGCTGCCGCACAGGCAGCTCAGAAAGCATTAAGTTTTCTTGTCTTTTTCTGTGCTAGGTTCGCTGCCGCACAGGCAGCTCAGAAATAGGCCGGGTCGGGATGCTTTTATCTCGACTTGTTCGCTGCCGCACAGGCAGCTCAGAAAACAGTAAAATCCATAAGAAACACCTTTTTGTAGTTCGCTGCCGCACAGGCAGCTCAGAAATTTAGAATTGCTTCTGCATGTGAATTATTGACGTTCGCTGCCGCACAGGCAGCTCAGAAATATTGTGGGTATTGATGGTCGTGCAAATCATGGTTCGCTGCCGCACAGGCAGCTCAGAAATTGAAAATAGAAAACAAAAGGCTTCTAACGAGGTTCGCTGCCGCACAGGCAGCTCAGAAATTGTAAATCTTGTTGCCACTTTTATCTGTTTTGTTCGCTGCCGCACAGGCAGCTCAGAAAGTTTGATTTGGGTTGTCGGGCTACTTGTCGTAGTTCGCTGCCGCACAGGCAGCTCAGAAATAACGCGTAAAAAACAGCAAAAAAACTGTTGTGTTCGCTGCCGCACAGGCAGCTCAGAAAATAGTTTGCGCTTAAATTTTGCATGGCGAGTCGTTCGCTGCCGCACAGGCAGCTCAGAAAATGATGAATAAACCAAATATCAACAGTTTGGCGTTCGCTGCCGCACAGGCAGCTCAGAAATGAAATTCAGCTGAGTGAAAGAAAAACGGTTAGTTCGCTGCCGCACAGGCAGCTCAGAAAACAGTAAAATCCATAAGAAACACCTTTTTGTAGTTCGCTGCCGCACAGGCAGCTCAGAAATGTAAGCAATGATAGTACAGATTATTATATACGTTCGCTGCCGCACAGGCAGCTCAGAAAAAAGATGGTTTGGTACAAGGTATTAGCCATAAGTTCGCTGCCGCACAGGCAGCTCAGAAAAAAATAGCTTTGCTTGCCACAAAATCGCGGCTGTTCGCTGCCGCACAGGCAGCTCAGAAATATTGTTCTAATAAAAAAAAGGTGTTTCTATGGTTCGCTGCCGCACAGGCAGCTCAGAAATCCCGAGCGCCGCGTTTATCTTCATAATGTATGTTCGCTGCCGCACAGGCAGCTCAGAAAAGTAACAAAGCCCTCGGAAGCCGCCAACATTGGTTCGCTGCCGCACAGGCAGCTCAGAAAGGTTAAACACGGCGCGTGAATTCGGCGCAGAAGTTCGCTGCCGCACAGGCAGCTCAGAAAGCGACCAAGTGAAGGCCGCCCTCCGGGTGAGTGTTCGCTGCCGCACAGGCAGCTCAGAAATTGGTGACTGGCGGCTTTGTCCAGGGCTTAAAGTTCGCTGCCGCACAGGCAGCTCAGAAAACTACCATGAGGAGATTAGCCCGGGCATGTGGGTTCGCTGCCGCACAGGCAGCTCAGAAATGTTCAGTGAAATCTCTGTCAATACCGTAAGCGTTCGCTGCCGCACAGGCAGCTCAGAAAAGGTTGATTTTGCCTTTGAATGGCGGGTATGCGTTCGCTGCCGCACAGGCAGCTCAGAAAGGCCGTTGCCTTCACTCAGTACAAATTCGCCAGTTCGCTGCCGCACAGGCAGCTCAGAAAACAAAATCGCGGCTTGTTCGCACTCGCTTAACGTTCGCTGCCGCACAGGCAGCTCAGAAAAGTAGATAAACAAATTTTTGCGCAAAAGTAGGGTTCGCTGCCGCACAGGCAGCTCAGAAACAATACAGTGATAGCAGTTGCAGCCGCTGGGAGTTCGCTGCCGCACAGGCAGCTCAGAAATTACTGGTATGCGCCAAACTGGTCAGATTGTGGTTCGCTGCCGCACAGGCAGCTCAGAAAGTCAAGCGATATTTTGAAAAAACATAAAAATTGTTCGCTGCCGCACAGGCAGCTCAGAAAACAGCCATGTATATGCCATCCGCACTAAACGCGTTCGCTGCCGCACAGGCAGCTCAGAAATAACAGGATTGACCGAAGCGCAAAAGAAAGCCGTTCGCTGCCGCACAGGCAGCTCAGAAATTTGCAATAGCATCAAAAAGCCATTCCGTAGAGTTCGCTGCCGCACAGGCAGCTCAGAAATGCTTCGCCTTGGTGACTGGCGGCTTTGTCCAGTTCGCTGCCGCACAGGCAGCTCAGAAATGTTGTCAATGTGGGCCAGATGTCATCACAGGGTTCGCTGCCGCACAGGCAGCTCAGAAAAGCAGTTGGTTTAGTAGCACCAGGCCTTCATTGTTCGCTGCCGCACAGGCAGCTCAGAAATATAAAGGCGGCAAAATCAGGCTGTGCCATTCGTTCGCTGCCGCACAGGCAGCTCAGAAACAGGCCAAAAAGCGGCGAAGCCTAGCGTTCTTGTTCGCTGCCGCACAGGCAGCTCAGAAACAGCCCTTCCGCCGACTTCGTATTATCCTTTTGTTCGCTGCCGCACAGGCAGCTCAGAAAAAGAAAAAAACGCGGCAGGGTTTTTAATATACGTTCGCTGCCGCACAGGCAGCTCAGAAACTAGTTCCGCTAGGTCGGGTCGTGATGCTTTTGTTCGCTGCCGCACAGGCAGCTCAGAAATTTGCTGTGCTTCTTTTATGCACTCGATTTCAGTTCGCTGCCGCACAGGCAGCTCAGAAATAGGGTGTGCTGATCTACAACATCATCCCCCAGTTCGCTGCCGCACAGGCAGCTCAGAAAGCAAGGTGTCGGAAAAAACCGCCGGCCTTTCCGTTCGCTGCCGCACAGGCAGCTCAGAAAAACCAGGCCTGGTTAACGCAACGCAACAACAAGTTCGCTGCCGCACAGGCAGCTCAGAAACACCGGAAGGCTCAGATGCGTCCATTCCTCACCGTTCGCTGCCGCACAGGCAGCTCAGAAATAAAACCAGGCAAGAACTTTGTGAAATAACCGGTTCGCTGCCGCACAGGCAGCTCAGAAAAAGGTGGGGGAATGCGGCGGGCTTTAGTTCAAGTTCGCTGCCGCACAGGCAGCTCAGAAATTTCCAACATGCAGTCCATCCGGTAACGCTTTGTTCGCTGCCGCACAGGCAGCTCAGAAAAGTGGGTTTGGAAAGCTTCAAGGTTGAATATTGTTCGCTGCCGCACAGGCAGCTTAGAAGCCTAAACCCATCGCGCCCAGCACCGCGCCCACAGTTCACTGCCGCACAGGCAGCTTAGAAGCGCGTCGTTTGCATTATCAGCAAGCTTTATCAGTTCACTGCCGCACAGGCAGCTTAGAAGGGTTGCAGTACGTCCGATTTCACGCACGTCTTGTTCACTGCCGCACAGGCAGCTCAGAAACTAAGAATGTGGCGGCGCATCAAGAGCGAAACGTTCGCTGCCGCACAGGCAGCTTAGAAGGCAGCAGCAATTTGCCCAGCCAATGCAACAGCGTTCACTGCCGCACAGGCAGCTCAGAAAGCATCAAAGAAAACACCAGGCCTGGTGTTACTACACAAACCTCACGAATATTATTCAAACACTTCGATGGCGATTAAATCAAACAGGCCGTCGCCGAGGGGTTCGATGACGGCGACATAGCCGGGTTGGACACGTTGGTGAATCAGTTCGCCGATATTGGGGCGATGGGTGACCAGCACTAAATTTCCTTGGCCTTGATAGTTGCCAATCCATTGTTTAAGGGTGGCGATATTTTGTTTGGCTTGTTCTTCGCTCAGGGCGCGAATCAGGCGTAATTCCGGCTTAACTTCATAGGTTCCAAACGCGAGTTCGGCGGTGTCTTTGGTGCGACAATGTGGGCTGGCCCATACCGCTTCAATCGCTATTTGGTGGTCACGAAAGGCTTGTCCGATATGCTGCGCTTGTTGCTTACCTGATTCAGAAAGATTGCGTTCGATAAAACAGGACGGGTCGAGAAAAAACGGATCGCCGACTTCGTCATTTAATTTGGCGTGCTGCACTAGCACAACCTTACCGCCTTGTTGTAAAGCCTGCCAAAAGGCGGAATTTGCCAGCGCTGGTGTCATCATTAGGGCCAGCATCCAGCCTGTTACCATTTGTTGTATACGCATAAGTTCTCCGCTTTACTGACAGGAGGCGTTATCGCCTCGGTTTAATTTTGCTCGATCTAGCAGACAGATGGCCTGCGTGTCTAACGCCGCGATGGACAATACCTCTCGCCCGCTATCGGTTAGTTGATAATGCGCCCACGTTCCTTGTTTACGCGCGCGGACTAAGCCGGCTTCGCGCAATAAAGCCAAGTGGCGCGAGACAAAACTTTGCCCCTCATCCAGCACACGAATTAATTCACACACACACAAACTTTCTTGCTGCGCAAGCAGATTTAAGATGCGTAATCGCGCCGGATGCGCCAGCGCTTTGAATTTGGTCGCTGTTTGCTCAAGCGTCATCGCCCGCCTCGCTTCATGTTGAATCCTTATGGGTTGAAATGGTAGTTGGGCACCTCGATTAGCCCGAGAATAATTTCTGCAGGACTTAAAGTCGGGTTATTCGAGGTTATCGCATTATTTTAGCACCGAGTCTAAGGGTTTTTAGCGTTTCGCTGGCGCAAATGAATGGAGAAAAATCGAAAATGCGCGTGCCTGTGCCGCCGTTTCACGTTACGCATAGCGCGAGCAATGGCAACAAAAAGAAACAAAAAGTGACGACTACTGACTGGTTTAGCCAACGCCGTTCTGCAAGAATGGGGGCAGTTTTTATCAATAGATTTGGGTTAGTGTATTGTTTTTATGATTCTTTCTCGTTATTCCAGCAAAATCATCTTATTGGCGTCCTTGCCGATTTTATTGTTTTCTTTTTTGCTTGCGCTGGTGGTGCATCACCAGCTTAATCAATTCAGTGATGCGACTTCCGAGCGTTCCGGCGATCTGTTGGAGCAGGTGTACGCCGAACAGTTAGATAATTTGAGCGGCGAGCTGGCGGAAAAAATCGCACTGGATTTTCAAGCGGTCATCGACGAGCTGGTGGTATTGGCGGTGGCCGCGCAAGAACAAATCGACCGCTTTGCGCAACAAGCATCAATCCAAACCCCTATCCCTTCACCACCAGGCCTGGTGTATGATCCCGCGAAAAACTGGTCGTATCTTTATTATGCTGAAGACAATATCGGCGCGAGTATTTTTAGCGAGCAGCATCTCGACGATGCCCGTCTAACCGAAGCCGCCAAACTTTATTTACAGCAGATGCAGCCGGTCAATTCGGTATTGAGCGTGTTGGGGCAAAGCCCGGTTAAAAAAGGTTGGATGTACCTGATTGGACCAAAACAAGCGCCGATTTTCACCCTGTATCCTGCGGCGAATATCGCCGAATTATTCGACCAAAAATACCCCGGTTATAACGTGCATAACTGGTGGGATTTTTTTGCACCGCAAGCGATTGAACAATGGCAGGCCTGGTTGTTTTGCGGGTGGTTTGGTTGGTTGCACGATAAAAATTAAAATTCATGTAAAATGGCTATAAATTATTATTTTTCACAAGGTGAAATCCTTTTTCATGAAAATATCCATTCCCGTTGAAGCTGCGCAACTGGCCGGTTATAGCGCGTTAATACAAGATTACGACTTGAATGTTCCCATGCCGGATAGACTGTTTGCGATAGGTCGCAAGCATCAGGTGGCTGAGATCAACGCTTGGGTCTTGCTTACGCCACGCCATGCACCGCCCAACTCGCTTTTGGGACACTTAACCTTTGCGTTGAAGTACGAGGGCATTCATCTTTGGCTGTTAAAGGCTCTGTTTCAAAAAATTCCCCCCGACATAATGCAGCAAACCATCCAATTAGAACCGACCGGAGCCTATAGTCGGCGAGTTTGGTTTTTATATGAATGGCTATTACAACAGCGTTTGGATTTGAGCGATGCGACCTTGGGCGGTTATGTGGATTTGGTCAGTGAGCGCCTGCAATATGCCGGGCGTGTAGAAAAATCCCCGCGACACCGAGTGAATAATAACCTGCCCGGTACACAGGATTTTTGTCCGCTGATTCGTAAAACACCAAAACTTGAGCGTTGGTTACAGGCGAACTGGCAAGGCCAAGCCCTTGATGTGGTGGGAAACTGTCATCCTGATGTGTTAGCCCGTGCTGCGAGTTTTTTACTGTTAGCCGATTCCAAAGCCTCGTTTACTATTGAGGGAGAGCAACCGCCCCAAAGTCGGGTGGCTCGCTGGGGACGTGTCATAGCGATGGCCGGAACGCAGCCGCTATCCTTAGCTGAATTAGAACGATTACAGCAGTTAGTATTGTCTGATCGGCTCTTCATTCAACTGGGCTTACGACAAGCAGGCGGTTTTATCGGCTTGCACGACCGCTATACCGGCGCGCCTTTACCGGAGCATATTTCAGCCAAAGCGGACGATTTACCCAGCTTGATGCAAGGGCTTTTCGAAACCTATGCGCGCTTAAAACAAACCGACTTTCCACCTGTCTTGCTTGCCACGATGATGGCGTTTGGTTTTGTGTTTATTCACCCGTTTGAAGATGGCAACGGGCGTTTGCATCGTTATTTAATTCATCATGTATTGGCTGAAACCGGTTTTGTACCAAAAGGTTTGGTATTCCCGGTGTCGTCTGTGATTTTGCAACAAATTGAGACCTATCGCCGTGTACTGCAAGCCTACTCTTTGCCGCGTTTAGATTGTATTGAGTGGCAAGTCAGTCCGCAAAACAATGTGGTCGTCACCAATCAAACCGCCGACCTTTATCGCTATTTTGATGCCACCATGCAGGCTGAGTTTTTAGCCGACTGTATTGCGACAACCATTAGCGAGTTATTGCCACAAGAGGTGGATTATTTAAACAAGTATGATGCGTTTGTGGCGCGCGTTAATGAACAATTGGATTGGCCGCAAAAAATGACCGATTTACTCGTGCGGTTTTTATCGCAAAATCAAGGTCGCTTGTCTGCGTGCGCGCGCGCCAAAGAGTTTGTTGGTTTAACCGATGGCGAGGTAGCCGCATTGGAGCAGGTGTACCAAGCTATTTTTATGTGAGTCTTTTTTGTCCGTTATTCAAGCCGTTGTTTTTTTAATCGTTTAGGCCTATCACCAGGCCTGCTAATCATCGTAAATAACCTTCATTTTCTACGGTGGTTTCGGAGCGCTGATGCAAAATGTCTGCATAGCTCAGTTGGTAGAGCAACGGATTGAAAACCTTTTCTTTACCCCTTCTATAAGTAAACCAAAATTTTATTAAAAGTCCAGGAAGAAAAGTAGATACTCAATCGGATTCTAATGATGAAAAAGCAGGTTAAAGGCGGATAAAATCGGCGGTTTAGTCCGGTTGTCATTTTGGCAAAATTGGATTTATAAACTATCCCTGATTCGTCCCTAATTCGTCCCCGCAACAATTTTTACATTTTTTTGAAATAGTGTTTGACAGGTTCAAACGCCCTATCTATAATACGCCAGCTTAACGCATGGCTGCATAGCTCAGTTGGTAGAGCAACGGATTGAAAATCCGTGTGTCCCTGGTTCGATTCCAGGTGCAGCCACCACGAAATTCTTAAACTGGGTTCGCCGGGTTTAAACAGAATTGCGGGAGTGGTGAAATTGGTAGACACACCAGATTTAGGTTCTGGCGCCTCAGGTGTAAGAGTTCGAGTCTCTTCTCCCGCACCAATATAAAAAAGCCCTGATTGTTTGTCCCCCCACAAACTTTCAGGGCTTTTTCTTTTCTGTCTTTCAGTGTTTTTTTATTAAAGCCTGTCGGCATTAACGAATTGATAAGTCAGGTTTTAGTTAATCTCTGCGTCGATTTGTTATTCAGCCAAAACGATGGGTACAAACAACTATCTGCAAAAATCCATGATTTAATTACTTGAAACCACACTTAAAAAACTTCGTGCCTTCGTGTCTCTGTGGTTCAAAAATGACTTATCAACAGACCCTAGCAGGCCTGCTAATTCCGCTTAATCTCACTTAAAACGACGTTAAACCCTAGTTTGCATTTTTGTTGCAGTTTGCCATAATGGTTACCCCCTAATCATGGCTTATTGGATGGCTTTGCATGCAGAATTTAGTTGACCGTTTTCAAGCTTTACAAGCCTCGTTGAATGGGCAAATTATTGGTCAAGCGCATTTAATCGAGCGGATGTTGATTGCGTTATTGTCAGACGGGCATTTGTTGGTTGAAGGCCCACCCGGTTTGGCGAAAACCAAAGCGATTAAAACACTGGCACAGCAGCTAGAAGGGCGCTTTCATCGGATTCAATTCACCCCTGATTTATTGCCTGCCGATATTACCGGCACGGAGATTTATCGCGCCCAAACCGGCTTATTCGAGTTTCAGCCCGGGCCTATTTTTCATAATTTGATTTTGGCGGATGAAATTAACCGTGCGCCGGCGAAAGTGCAATCGGCGCTACTTGAAGCGATGGGTGAAGGTCAGGTGAGCGTGGGACAACGTACCTTGCCGATGGAACGTTTGTTTATGGTAATGGCGACACAAAACCCGATTGAACAAGAAGGAACCTATCCCTTGCCGGAGGCGCAACTTGATCGCTTTATGTTGCAGGTGAATATCGATTATCCCGACCGCGACAGCGAGCGCCAAATTTTGGAGCTGGTGGAGAACGAGCAACGCGCCCACCCCTCCCTCACCTTACCGACACCGATTGCACAAGCCGATTTGTTTAGCGCGCGCCAAGCCGTGCTGGATTTACACATGAGCGAGGCGGTTAAAGACTATATTGTTGAAATCGTGATGGCGACGCGCCAACCCGCGCGTTATAGCCCACAACTGGCGCAATGGATTGCGTATGGTGCCAGTCCGCGTGCCACGTTAGCGTTATCACGCGGCGCGCGTGCGCATGCTTGGTTAAATGGTCAGGACTTTGTCAGCCCGGACAATGTGCAAGCAGTGGTGCATGATGTGTTGCGTCATCGTTTATTAATCAGTTACGAAGCGCAAGCGCAAAACAAACGCGTCGATTCGGTGATAAATGCGTTATTAGAATGGGTAACGATTGTGTGAGCAAGCTGGACGAAGCCTGCGTGTATGCCGACTTGGCGCGCCTAGAGCACTGGCGTTGGCTAACGCGACCGTTCAAACTGGGGCATCAACAACCGCTGATGGCGCAGCTGGGTGCCAGCGTGCCGACCTTACGAAAAGGACGTGGCATGACGTTTAGTGAAGTACGCCCTTATCAAGCCGGAGACGAGGTGCGTCATATCGATTGGAAAGTCACCGCCCGCACCGAAAAACCCCACACCAAACTGTTTAGCGAGGAACACGAAAGGCCGGTGTTTTTTGTGGTCGAACAAAGCGAAAATTTGTTTTTTGGCAGCGAGCGCTGTTTTAAATCGGTTTTGGCGCTCGACCTGCTCGCGATTCTGGGCTGGGCGACGCTTAATCAAAGCGATCGCGTCGGCGGACTGGTGTTTAGCGCCGAACAGCAACACTACAGCGAACCCAAACGCCAAGCGCCGACGCTACTGCAACTATTGCAACAGGCGCTTAGTTTGCACCACGGCCTAGCGCACCCTGCACAACGCCAAGGCCACTGGACAGGCGCGCTACAGAATGTGCGCCAACGGGCACGCCCGGGCAGTAAACTGATTATTATCGGCGATTTATTAGCGCTGCAAAGTGAGGATATAGCCCTGTTACAACAGCTGCGCGCGCATTGTGATTTACTAGCGTTACATCTGCAAGATCGCTTGGAATACACCTTACCTTCAAAGGGCGACTGGACATTTAGCGATGGCGAGCACCAACACACCCTGCGCGCCGAACACGACCAAACGGCCTACCAACAACGCTATCAGCAGGCTTGGTTACACTGCCAACACGCGCTCCACGGCCAACGTATTCCGCTGCTTGCCTTTTCTACCGACGAATCGCCGCTGAGCGCCTGCATCAAGCACGGATTATTACGCCGATGAACACCGAATTGCTCAGCCAACTTGAGGACATTATGCTCCCACCTGCCGTGGGTTGGTGGCCGTTGGCAACCAGCGTGTGGATGGTGTTGATTACCCTGTTTGGCTTAGCCGCAGGCATCGGTTGGTATAGTTTACAACGCTACCGTTACAACGCCTATCGCCGCGCCGCTTTGCGCCAGCTACGCCAACTCCCGCAAGACGATGACGCGGCATGGCTGCACCAGCTCAATGCCCTGCTCAAGCAAGTAGCGATAACCGTGTATGGGCGCCAAGCTTGTGCCGGATTAAATCAGCAGGCCTGGTTAGATTTTTTACGCCAAAAAGCCGGTTTTATCGAACAACCCGAAGCGATGCGTTTACTCACACAGCATTACCAAGCGCAACCCATTACACTAAGCCGCCATCAACGCGAGGCGATTTTGTTTTACGCCAAACACTGGATTGAGGAACATCATCTATGAATCTGAGTTGGCAGCTGTGGCAACAGTTTGATTTTATTTGGCCGTGGATGCTGGCCTTTTTGCCCCTGCCTTGGCTGGTCGCTCGCCTACTCAAACCGGCCACACGCAAGCAAGCGCCGCTGCGAATGCCGCGATTGTTGACCCCCATCACAGCAAGCGACTCGCTTAAGCCGCGCCTTCAGTTGCAAGCCAACGCGCGTCTATCGCCGCTGTTTACCCTTGTCTGGTTAGCGCTGATACTCGCTGCGATGCGCCCGGTTTGGTACCTCACCCCCACGCCTTTTGAAGCCAGCGGTCGCGATATGTTGCTGGCGGTGGACTTGTCCGGCAGTATGGAAAAACCCGATATGCGAGTCAACGGACGCGCCGTCGACCGCCTAAGCGCCGTTAAAAGCGTAGTGGACGACTTTATCGCGCAACGCCAAGGCGATCGCATGGGGCTGATTGTATTTGGCAGTCAAGCGTTTATCGTCAGCCCCCTGACCTACGACTTAACCAGCCTGCAACAACTGCTCGACGAAACGCAAATCGGCATGGCGGGCAACAACACCGCCGTTGGCGACGCCATCGGCTTGGCGATCAAACACCTGCGCCAAGCGCGCAACCAAAAAGCCGTGCTGATTTTGCTCACCGACGGCGCCAATAATGCCGGATCGGTCGAGCCGCTTGTCGCCGCCGACAAAGCCCAGCAGATGGGATTAGTGATCCACACCATCGCGTTTGGCGGCGAAGAAAACCTACGCTACCGCGACCAGGGCGCACAACGCGGCGATATTGATTTAGCCACCCTCGAACACATTGCACAACGCAGCGGCGGACAAAATTTTTTTGCCAGTAAAACCGAACAGCTCGCGCAAATTTACGACCACATTAACCGCCTTGAAACCAACGACTACACCCTGAACCACTATCGCGCACGCAGCGAATTATTTAGCTGGCCGCTAGGCTTGGCCCTAACGCTCAGCTTTATCTATGCTTGGCGCCACAGCCGAGGGCGCGTCGGATGAACGAATTTATCTTTTTGCGCCCCTACTGGTTGTTGGCACTGCTCCCCGCCTTTTACCTCAGCTGGGCGCTTTGGCAACGCCTAACAACCCATAGCGACTGGCAACGCATTCTTCCCGCCGCCTTCCAACCCTATTTGCTCGGTACAGAGCCCGCTAAGCGCCCTTGGCCGATTGTTGGCCTGTTCGTTATGTGGATACTGGCGATTCTCGCCTTGAGCGGCCCCAGCTGGAAAGTCCAACCCATCGCCGTTCAACAACAGCAAAGCGGTGTGGTGATCGTACTCGACTTATCCCTATCGATGTTTGCCGACGATCTCAGCCCCAACCGCATTCGCCGCGTACAATACAAACTCACCGACCTGCTCAGCACCCATCCGCACTGGCGCGTCGGCCTAGTCGCTTATGCCGGCACGGCGCATATTATCAGCCCAATAAGCGACGACAACAGCACCCTGCTCAACTTGATACCCCACTTGCAACCGTTGATTATGCCCGCCAACGGCGCCAACGCAGTTAGCGGATTTGAACTGGCCAATCAACTGCTCGAAGGCGCCGCCGTTCAACAAGGACACATAATTTGGATTACCGACGATCTTGAAGACCCGGAGCGTCTGCCGATTCAACGCGCCCTCGCCGCCAGCGGCGCCAGCCTAAGCATTCTCGCCGTCGGCACACAACAAGGCGGCGCGATTGCCATTGGGCAACAAGGCCTGATGCGCGACAACGAAAACCGCCTGATTCAAGCCGCCGTTCCACTCACCCGTCTTAGCGCCTTCGCCCATGACAGCGGCGCTCGCTTCGCCCGCCTACAACTCGACGACAGCGATTTAAGCGAACTTGCGCCACCATTTATCCCCAGCGCACAAGAGGCAACCGAACAGACCCTCAACCAAGCACTCGATTACGGCGTATACCTGCTATGGGTACTTGTCGCGCTCCTCGCACTCGGCGCGCGACGCGGCTGGCTGAGCGCGTGGGCTGGCATTGGCCTGCTGCCGCTTGTTATTGGCGCAACCCACGCCCCGCCAACGCTAGCAAATGACAAACCGCCCATTCAACTTAGCGAGCGCTGGCGCGAGATGTTCCTCACCCCGGATCAAAAAGGTTACCAGGCCTGGTCACAGGGTGATTTAGTCGCGGCGGAGCGCGAATTTAACGACCCCGCTTGGCGCGGCAGCGTCCTTTATCGCCAAGGTCGCTACCAACAAGCCGCCGAAGCGTTTGCGCAAGATAACCGCGCACAAGGTCACTACAATCGCGGCAACGCGCTCGCACAACTACAACAACTCGATGCCGCCGAAGCCGCCTATCAAACCGCGCTTAAACTCGACCCGACGCTTGAGGCCGCACGGCGCAACCTCGCCCTCATACAACAAGCCAAAGCCGCACAGCAAGCCGCACAGCAAGCCGCACAGCAAGCCGAGCAGCAAGCCGAGCAGCAAGCCGAGCAGCAAGCCGAGAGTAACGCCCAACAAAACAACGCGCCCAGTGAACGTACCAGCAGGCCTGCTAATACGGCGCCGCAGGCGACACCGGATTCAGCCTCTGCCGACGAGCGACTCGATACCTCCACGCCCGGCGCCGATACGTCATCACCGTCACAAGCCGCTCCCGATTGCGCCGATAGCGCCGATAACGCTGATAACGCTGATAACGGCGCCGACGCACAAGCCAACGAACAG
>Ga0172377_10004403_pt1 | contig 14478 bp, 13 predicted proteins | sample Pumphouse3metaG_FD_119749 | JGI IMG/M metagenome (GOLD analysis project Ga0172377, IMG submission 119749) | Leachate microbial communities from a municipal landfill in Southern Ontario, Canada - Pumphouse #3 metaG | ecosystem: Engineered > Solid waste > Landfill > Unclassified | place: Canada... | reverse complement strand
AGTATGGAAGATGCTTCTGGAGCGATTCAGTATAGGGGCAGTCTATGCCAATGAAGATTATGAACCGTATGCCATTTCCCGCGACCGGGAAATTAGAGATTTGTTGGCATCCCGCGGGATTCCGTTCCACCTGTTCAAGGATCAGGTGATCTTTGCCAAAGACGATGTCCTAAAAAAAGACGGCACTCCCTATACAGTCTTTACTCCCTATAAAAACAAATGGATCAGCAAGTTGCAAGAATGCCCTGTTAGGATCCAACCGGATCCGCTGCCGGACCGTTTTGCTGGACTGTCATTCTCTTTTCCTTCACTGGCAGAACTGGGGTTCAAGCGTTCTTTGGTAAAAGTACCGGATTACGACATAGACAACCTGGACAATTACCGGGAAGTCCGGGATTATCCGGCCCTGGACCAGACCAGCCATTTGTCCGTACACCTGAGGTTCGGGACTGTGAGCATTCGCCGAATAGTAAATCAAGCATTTCACAATGAAGCTTTCTTGAGTGAATTAATCTGGCGCGAATTCTTCATGCAGATCCTGTACCATTTTCCAAATGTAGTAGGAGCTAATTTTCGGAAAAAATATGATACCCTGGCCTGGATCAACGATCCGCAGGATTTTGAAAAATGGAAACAGGGCACAACCGGGTTTCCCCTGGTAGATGCCGGCATGCGGGAACTGAACGCCACCGGCTACATGCACAACAGGGTCAGAATGATAGTGGCCGGATTCCTATGCAAAGACCTGCTCATCGACTGGCGTTGGGGAGAAGCTTATTTTGCCACGAAATTACTGGATTACGAACTCTCCTCCAACAACGGCAACTGGCAATGGGCCGCGGGAACAGGCTGTGATGCCGTTCCCTATTTCAGGATATTCAACCCCGCCGAGCAACTCCGCAAATACGACCCTCGTGGGCATTATGTCCGCAAATGGATCCCGGAACTGGACACCCCTGACTATCCCTCTCCAATGGTGGACCACAAAATGGCCCGCGAAAGATTTGTCCGGCGGACACTTGATTCTTTTCGCTAATTTTCAATACGTTAGAAAAAACCACCCCCGGGGGGCTGAATTTTGTATTTCGTTGATTTTCAGGCAAAAGAACAAAGTGTCCGCCGCACCATTTTTTTTCTTATCTTTGCAGCCAATTGACCAAAACATGAATTTTTACACATTACATCATCACCATCATCATCTTTGCCCTCAGGCGAAATGATTTTGGTATGCTGTAAACAGACAATATAACCAAACCGCCTGAGTAGATCAGGCGGTTTTTTTATTTCCGGTGGTTTACTCAGGACTAACAAAAACAAGAATGAGTAAACTGAGAATTGCAATTCAAAAAAGCGGAAGGCTGCACGATGATTCCTTAAAACTGTTGAAGGACTGCGGGATTGATGTAAATAATGGCCGGGACCAGCTGAAGGTGGCAGTAGATAATTTTCCCCTGGAGATCTTGTACCTGAGAAATTCCGACATCCCTCAGTACCTGGAAGACGGTACGGCAGATATCGCTATTGTAGGGGAAAATCTTTTGGTGGAAAAACATAAGAACGTGGCCACAGTCCAGAAGCTGGGGTTTTCCAAATGCCGTGTTTCCCTGGCAGTCCCGAAAGATGTGGAGGATGAGAGCCCGGAGTATTTCAACGGGAAAAAGATCGCTACGTCGTATCCCGTAACACTGCAAAAATTTCTGGATCAGTACAACATCCAGGCCGAGATCCATACCATTTCCGGGTCGGTGGAGATCGCTCCCAACATAGGACTTGCCGATGGTATCTGTGATATTGTCAGTTCGGGAAGTACCCTTTTCAAGAACGGGTTGAAAGAAACACACGTGATCCTGAGATCAGAAGCTGTTCTGGTGAAATCCTTACAATTAAACAAAGAACAGGAAGGTGTTCTGGAGAAACTGGTCTTCCGCATTAAATCTGTTCTCAGGGCTAAAAAGAGCAAGTATATCCTGATGAATGTTCCCAACGACAAAATTGATGCGGTCAGCAGCATTCTTCCGGTGTTAAAAAGCCCAACCGTACTGCCTTTGAAAGAAGAAGGGTGGAGCTCGTTGCACTCGGTCATTGACGAAGATAAATTCTGGGAAGTGATAGATCAGCTGAAAGCGGCAGGGGCGGAAGGGATCTTGATAATACAAATTGACAAGATGGTGCTATGAAAGTATATAACAAACCGGAACGTGAGCAATGGACGGATTTGATACGTCGTCCGGTTATAGACAAGAAATCGATATCGGAAACCGTGGAAAAGATCGTCAAAACGGTGCAGCAGGAAGGAGATGCAGCGATTGTCAGATATACCAAAGAGTTTGACGGAGCAGCTCCGGAGAGTATCGCGGTTCCTGAACGCGAAATACAGGAAGCCGATGCACTGTTGTCCCCCGAACTTAAAGATGCCCTGAACTCGGCATACATGAATATTTATGCTTTTCACAACGCGCAACGGGAGCAGGAACAGATCGTTGAAACCGCTCCGGGAGTAAAATGCTGGAGAAAAAGTGTTGCTATAGAAAAAGTGGGGTTGTACATCCCGGGAGGCAGTGCTCCGTTATTTTCTACCGTTCTTATGTTGGGCATTCCCGCACAGATAGCCGGGTGCAGGGAAATTGTTCTTTGTACGCCACCGGGCAGAAACGGAAAGATACATCCCGCTATTTTGTATACGGCATGCAAAACAGGCATTACAAAAATCTTCAAAACAGGTGGAGCACAGGCGATCGCGGCTATGGCCTACGGCACGGAAACCATACCAATGGTTGACAAAATATTTGGTCCCGGAAACCAATACGTCACCAAAGCCAAGGAACGGGTACAGCAGGACGGGGTGGCTATTGATATTCCCGCCGGGCCAAGTGAAGCGCTTGTCATTGCCGATAAAACTTGTAATCCCGCTTTTGTTGCGGCGGATCTGCTTTCCCAGGCGGAGCACGGGCCGGATAGCCAGGTTATTCTGTTGTGCGATAACTTACCCCTGTTGGAGCAATGCCTTAGGGAAGTGGAAAAGCAATTGGAAAATTTGCCGAGGCAGGCTATCGCGCTGAAAGCCTTGGCTGCCAGCAAAGCCATCGTTCTGGGCAGCCTTGATGAATGTTTGGATTTTAGTAATGCATATGCCCCGGAGCACCTGATCATCGCTTCTGAAAAGGCCCGTGGCTGCATCCCGAAAATTGTCAATGCCGGATCTGTCTTCCTGGGAAATTACAGTTGTGAGTCTGCCGGGGATTACGCCAGCGGGACCAATCACACGTTGCCTACCAACGGGTACGCCAGGAGCTACAGCGGGGTTTCGCTGGATAGTTTTGTCAAAAAGATCACGTTCCAGGAATTAAGCCGGGAAGGTCTTGAAACCATTGGAAAGACCGTACAGATGATGGCCCGGGCAGAAGAGCTGGACGCTCATGCCAATGCAGTAACTATCAGAATTAAAACAGAAAACAATGATTGATATCAACAAAATCGTACGTTCAAACATTTTGAGCCTTCAGCCTTATTCCTCTGCAAGGAGCGAATTCCACGGAAAAGAAGGGATTTTTCTGGACGCGAATGAAAACCCGTTCGGCAGCCTGAACCGTTATCCCGATCCGTTCCAGAGAGAACTCAAAGAAAAAATTGCCGAGGTTAAAAAATGCAACAACCGAAATGTTGTCATTGGTAACGGCAGCGATGAGATCATTGACCTGGCTTTCCGTATCTTTTGTGATCCGGGAAAAGACAAAGCCATGATCTTTTCTCCTACCTACGGCATGTATCGCGTAGCTGCAGAGATCAATAATGCCGGGGTGGTGGATATACCGTTGGATAAGAATTTTCAAATCGATCCGGAAAAAGTGAATCCTTTCCTGGACCAGCCGGAAATGAAGCTGATCTTTGTTTGTTCACCCAACAATCCTACCGGAAACAGTATGGATCAGGAAACCATAACGTTTCTGCTGGATAATTTTCGGGGCATAGTAATAGTTGACGAGGCCTATTTAGATTTTTCGGAAGAAACTTCCTGGATCAGCCGAATTGAAAAGTACAACAACCTGTTGGTGATCCAGACTTTCAGTAAAGCATGGGGCCTGGCTGCGGCCAGACTGGGTATGGCCTTTGCCGGGGAAGAGATCGTTGCATTATTAAACAAAGTAAAACCCCCGTATAATATAAGCAGCATCAACCAGCAGGCCGCTTTGTATGCCCTGCAGGATCCCGGCAAAAAGGATCAGACCGTAGCTTTGCTCATGAAAGAGAAAGAGAGGCTGGTAAAGGAGTTGAGCCGCGTAAACCGGGTAAAAAGGATATATCCTTCCCGGGCCAATTTCATATTGATAGAAGTTGATAATGCCGATTACGTCTACAGGGCACTAATCTCTGAAGGTGTCATTACCAGGAACCGGCACCGGGAAATTGCGAATTGCCTGCGGGTAACGGTAGGTGCACCTGCAGAAAATGAACGGTTCATTAACGCTATAAATAAGATAAAATGAATAAAGTGATTTTTATTAAAAGAGACGGTCCTTTAGTGACCGATGCCCGGTTGCCACGTTTTTGTCCGCAAGTATTCCAATGGCTGGCTAGAATATCAAAAGAATTAGATTATCAGCTAGTTATGTTGACTAATGGGGCTCCTGATCCGGTTCAACAGCAGTCGGTTATCCGCTTTTTTGAAAATGAAGGCATAGTCTTTCAGGATGTGCTCACAGACAAACGCGGAACGGGAGGATACAACAAATACCTCTACGGTCTTTACGATCTGGAGAAATCCTTTCTCATATCTGATGGTACGCAGGATATTGCATGGGCAGAGCAACTTAAAATTCCGGGGATCTATATGGGTACAAAAAATAAAACTGCGGTGTTATGTACCACGGAATGGTCGGAAATATACCGATGCCTGAAGGCCGTTCCAAGAATAGCCGCAATCAACAGGCAAACCCGGGAAACAGATGTACAACTGACCCTGAACCTGGACGGGAGCGGATGCTCCCGCCTCGGCACGGGGCTGGGCTTTCTGGATCATATGCTGGAACAGATCGTGAAGCACGGGAAGCTGGATCTGGAGATGACGGTCAAAGGCGATCTGGAAACGGATCAGCACCATACTATGGAGGATGTGGCGCTGGCGTTGGGGGAAGCATTCAAAAAGGCGTTGGGCAGTAAAAAGGGCATTGGCCGTTACGGGTTCGTTATACCCATGGATGACAGCCTGGCACAGGTTGCCGTTGATTTTGGAGGAAGATCATACCTGGTGTGGAATGTAGATTTTAAAAGGGAAATGATAGGAGATGTGCCGTGTGAAATGTTCAGACATTTTTTCCGTTCTTTTTGTGATGCGGCCGGGTGTAATCTGAATGTCAAATCAGAAGGAGAGAACGATCATCATAAAGTAGAAGCTGTGTTTAAAGCCTTTGGAAAATCCGTGGCCATGGCAACGGGCAAGACATCTGATCACGAAATTCCCAGTACAAAAGGAGTCTTATGATAGCCATTGTTAAGTATAATGCGGGGAATGTACGCTCGGTCAGGAATGCGCTTACCCGCCTGGGATATGAAAGTATAGTCACAGACAGTGAATCCGTATTGAGGAATGCCCAAAAAGTAATTATGCCCGGTGTGGGAGAGGCCGGTACGGCCATGAGATACCTTGAAGAAAGGGGATTGGATGTTGTGATCAAATCCTTGAAACAGCCTTTTTTGGGGATATGCCTGGGTTTGCAGATCATGTGCAGTTTTACCGAAGAAGGAAATACGCCGTGCCTGGGCCTGTTTGATGCCCGGGTAAAACGGTTCCCGCAAAAAGGGAAAATACCCCATATGGGATGGAATGATTTTGAGAGTTTGTCCGGGCCTTTGTTTGAAGGGATCGATCTCCGGGATAATGTGTATTACGTCCACAGCTTTTATGCTGAAATCTGCAGTCATACCTCGGCAGTTTGTGAATATCTTTTACCTTTCAGTGCTGCCATCCAAAAGGATAATTTCTTCGCAACGCAATTCCATCCGGAAAAATCAGGAAGTGTCGGGGCAACCATTTTGAGTAATTTTTTACGGTTATGAGGCTGATACCTGCCATAGATATCATTGACGGAAAATGTGTCAGGCTTACCCGGGGAGATTATGGTACCCGGAAAATCTACAACGAAGATCCTGTGGAAACTGCCCGCATTTTTGAGGATAACGGATTGAAATTCCTGCATCTTGTGGATCTTGACGGCGCTGCAGCCGGTCGTGTCGTCAATTACAACGTTCTGGAAGGGATTGCTGCGCGAACCGGTCTGTATATTGATTTTGGAGGCGGTATCCGTTCAGGAGAAGACGTGCGTATTGCTTTTGAAAGCGGAGCTGTACGGATTACCGGCGGAAGTGTTGCCGTGCAGCAGACCGACGTGTTTGAACGGTGGTTAAAGGAGTACGGGAATGAGAGGATTATCCTGGGGGCGGACAGTAAAAACCGGGAAATTGCCATAAGCGGCTGGACAGAGGTTTCCGGTCGTGATGTTGTTGATTATATTACCTGTTACGAACAAAAAGGCGTAAAATATGTGATCTGCACCGATATAGACAAAGACGGCATGTTGTCTGGTCCCTCTTTGCTGTTGTACCGGGATATCTTATCCAAAACCGGAGTCAGGCTGATTGCCAGCGGAGGCGTTTCATCCCTGGAAGATCTGTTGCGTCTTAAAGAAATCGGTTGTGAAGGGGCTATTATTGGGAAAGCTCTGTATGAAGGGAAGATTACATTTAAAGATTTGAGAAAGTATGTTAAAGAATAGAATTATTCCGTGTTTGGATATCAAAAACGGTCGCACCGTCAAAGGGGTACATTTTGTGGACATCAAAGATGCCGGCGATGCGGTCGAGTTGGCGGAAAAATACATGGAGCAAGGGGCAGATGAACTTGTTTTCCTGGACATTACGGCTTCTTCTGAAAAACGGAAAACACGTGTGGAACTGGTGAAAAGGATTGCTGCCCGAATCTCCATACCTTTCACTGTGGGAGGGGGGATCTCCTCTATTGAAGATGTCAGTGACCTGGTATTTGCAGGGGCAGATAAAATCAGCGTCAATACTTCTGCTGTTTTGAGACCGGAACTTATCAGCGAAATTGCGCGGGAATTCGGGAGCCAGTGTGTTGTAGTGGCTGTAGATACAAAATTTGAATCCGGCCACTGGCAGGTTTACATTCACGGAGGAAGAACACCGGTCCCTTTACAAACCCTTGACTGGGTCAGACAGGCAGAATCCCTGGGGGCAGGGGAGATACTGCTCACGTCCATGGATCATGACGGGACAAAGAACGGTTTTGCCCTGGACATAACCGGACGGGTATCGGAAGCGGTCAATATCCCGGTTATAGCATCGGGCGGGGCCGGCTCCATGGAGCATTTCGGGGATCTTTTTACCCGGACACAGGCTACAGCAGGATTGGCTGCCAGCATTTTCCATTATGGGGAAATTTCCATACCGGAATTGAAAAATTATTTACAAACCAACAATATTCAAGTAAGATGATAGATTTTGAAAAAGGGGGCGGTTTGGTCCCGGTCATTATTCAGGATGTTAACACCCTGCAGGTATTGATGCTCGGTTATATGAACCTTGATGCCTATGCAAAAACGGTAGCTGAAAAAAGGGTGACTTTTTTCAGCAGAAGTAAAAACCGCCTTTGGACAAAAGGAGAAGTTACCGGCAACTTTCTGAAGGTAGCTGAAATAAGAGAGGATTGTGACAGTGATACGCTATTGATCAAAGTATATCCAGCAGGCCCGGTATGTCATACAGGAAGTACGTCCTGTTTTGGGGAAGAAACCGCAAAAGGATTTGTTTACCGGTTGCAATCGGTTATTGAACAAAGAATTAAAGAAGATGCAAATGGATCGTACACCAACACATTATTCAAAAAAGGAGTAAACAAGGTCGCCCAAAAGGTGGGGGAAGAAGCCGTTGAACTGGTCATAGAAGCCATAGCCGAAAACAGGGACCGTTTTATTTACGAAGCGGCAGACCTCCTTTACCATTACCTGATTTTGCTTAAAATGAAAGATCTAAAGTTGGAAGACATTGAGAATGAGCTAAAATTCAGGAGTGTTAGTAGGTAAGAGAAAAAATCCTAAATTTGTGGTACGTCGTACACATTGTTCTTTTGCCTGATATTCAGTGAAATACCATTTTTCACCCCCGAGGGCTTGTTTTTCCTAACATGCTGCTAATGAGGCAAAAGAACAATGTGTACGACGTACCCTAATCGCATGAGTATGGAAGCAATTATTAAAATATTCAGATCTTTGATAGAACCGACAATGGTGTTGTTGGTCTTGATCGTACTGCTTGTTTTGAATGCCTGGATCTTTAAAAGATCAAAATCTACGGCTTCAAACGGAAATATAACAAAAGGAGCCATAGCTTTTTTGATAATCCTTCTTGGAATGCTGGGGTTTGTTCTGGCACTACCCATTGATAAAACGCTGAAAGGACAGATTCTGAGTTTTTTGGGTATAATTATCAGTGCAGCCATTGCTTTGAGTTCAACTACGGTATTGGGGAACCTTATTGCAGGCATCATGAACAACTCAATGAAGCGTTTCAGGAACGGGGATCTTATCAAGATCAATGACCTTCACGGCCGGGTAATCAAGAAAAGTGTATTTCATACCGAGATTCAGTTGGAGGACAGTAATTTCATCACAATTCCGAACATATACATAGCCAACAATCCCGTAAAACTCACCCGTAAAACCAACACGGTAATTTCCACTTCTGTTTCCCTGGGTTATGACATTTCCCGTGACAAGATAGAAGAAGCACTGCGGGAAGCAGCCATAACTACCGGATTGAAAGATCCATACGTTTACATTACAGGATTGGGAGATTATTCTGTGACTTACAAGATCCACGGGTTTCTGGATGACAGCAGCAAGTTTTTCAGTACCAGCTCATTATTGAATGCCTATGTGATGGACAAACTTCACGAAAAAAAGATAGAGATCGTTTCTCCAACGTTTATGAACCAGAGACGAGTGGATGACAAAGAATTCATTCCCCGGCAGATGGTGAAAAAGGCGGAATCCAATGAAAAATCACCGGAGGACCTGATATTTGACGAAGCCATTAAATCCGAGAAGCTGCAGACCAAGAAAGATTTTTTGACCGACCTGGCTACTAAACAGGAAGCGTTGAAAGAACAACTCAAGAGCTGCAAAGATCCTCATGAAACTGAAACCATAAAATCTACCATCAAAAGAAATGAAGACCTGACAGAGCGCATCAGCAAAAGCATTCAGGAACAGGAAGAAAACGAAAAAAACGCAAAAAAATAGCGTACTACTTAAACTGAGCTGCAATAGATAAATTAAAACCGTATGGGACATCAACACGATCATAGCAACAGCAGCAGCAGCAGCAACAGCTACAGCCACAACCACAACATACAGGTGGATCACTCAAAAAGTTTTGCCATAGGCATAGCGCTTAACGTGATCTTTGTGGCGGTAGAAGTCGTTTATGGTTTTATTGCCAATTCCTCGGCCCTGTTGGCAGATGCCGGACACAACGCCGGGGATGTGCTGGGATTGGTTTTTGCCTGGGCAGCGGCCTGGATGGCCACTATCAGGCCCAAGGGCAAATATACTTACGGGTTGCGCAAGACCACAATACTGGTTTCCATACTGAATGCCTTGCTGCTTTTTGCAGCTGTGGCCGTCATTGCCTGGGATGCTTTCAGAAAACTGAAAGACCCGCAACCTGTAGCCGGTTCTCAGGTTATGATAGTGGCCGGAATAGGGATCTTCATCAATGCTTTTACAGCGTTGCTGTTTTACAAAGGACAAAAATCCGATCTGAATATAAAAGGTGCTTTTCTTCATATGGCTGCAGATGCAGGCGTTTCGCTGGGCGTTGTCATAGCCGGATTACTCATTACACTCACAGGAAAAACGTGGATTGACCCGGCCATAAGCTTTTTGATCATTGCCGTGATCCTCTGGGGAACATGGCGCCTGTTCTCCGAATCCGTTGACCTGGCCCTGGATGCTGTTCCCCGGCATATTAAAATAGCAAAAGTCAGGGAATTCCTGCTGAACAAACAGGGCGTCACCAGCATACACGATTTGCACATCTGGGCCATGAGCACTACGCAGGTAGCCCTTACCGTGCACCTGGTCATGCCGGAAGGTGCATCAGATCAATTTATCAGTCAATTACAAAAGGAACTTTCAGATACATTTGGTATAGGTCATTCAACCTTTCAGATTGAAAATAAAGACATGAGTAACGATTTTTTCGTATGTTAGTTCCTGTGAAATACTTCTTTATACTAGTTTTGATGTGTCTGGCCGGATGTGACAACCGTAAGGAAACGCAGGTGTTGTTTGCCCCTGAACCCGAACTGGAGCAGAAACAGGCGCAGCAGCAGCAGGATGTTTCTTGTTACAGGATCCCCGCACTGGTGACAGCACCTGACGGAAACATGATTGCCGTATGTGACCAACGTGTGCCATCGTGCGCAGACTTGAAGGGCAACAGGGATATCAATATTGTGATGCGTTCCAGCCCGGATGATGGGGAAACCTGGTCGGAAATGAGGACGATCGTGGATTATCCCGAAGGCCAATCTGCATCGGATCCATCTATGATCACAGACCGGATAACAGGCACAATTATCTTGTTTTTCAATTACATGGATCATGATCGGGAAGAAGGTGTTTATTACCTGAGGGTAACAAAAAGCACTGATAACGGCAAAACCTGGAGCACACCGGAAGATATTACCGCTCAGATCACCAAACCGGACTGGCACCGTGATTTTAAATTCATAACATCCGGAAGAGGCATGCAGACCCGCAGCGGAAAACTGGTTCATACGCTTGTAAACCTGCAAAAGGGACTGTATCTTTTTGGGAGCGACGATCACGGTCAGAGCTGGTATCTGCTGGATGTGCCGCTGAAACCCGGTGACGAATCCAAGGTCATAGAACTTGAAGACGGTACCTGGATGGTCAACAGCCGGGTGAACGGGGCAGGTCACCGTTACGTGCATCTCTCTGCCGATCAGGGAAAGACGTGGATCACACATGCCGAGGCGGGTCTTGCAGACCCGGGATGCAACGCGAGCCTGATCCGGGAGGGAAAAGTACTTTTTTTCTCCAACCTGAATTGCGTAGACCGGCGGGAGAACCTGACGTTGAGGATCAGTATGGACGGAGGAAAATCCTGGGGTGCGGGGAAGACCGTGTACGCCGGAAACTCGGCCTATTCCTCCATCACTTTTATCCCCGGGAAGGGGATTGGGCTGCTTTATGAAAGAAATAATTACCGGGAAATTGTATTTACCCGAATCAACCCATAATCAACAACCTGAATTACAATGAAAACAAAACTGATCCTGTTAACTCTTATTGCCCTTCTTGTTGGGGAATGGGGATTTTGCTGTACTACTTTTGTTCTGAAAGGACCTGAAGGAAAGATCTCTTTTGGCAGAAACCTTGATTTCCCTGTGGGAGAAGGCCATATTCAAATCAATTACCGGAATATGGAAAAGACAACCTATATTGCTGCACCTGAAAAGCCCATGACCTGGATATCCAAATACGGCAGCGTTACATTTAACCAGGCAGGGCGCGAGTTTCCCTACGGAGGGATGAACGAAGCCGGGCTGGTCATAGAACAGATGTGGCTTCAGGAGGCCAAGTACCCTGCTGCCGATGAACGCTATGGTATGAATGAACTGCAATGGATGCAATACCAGCTGGACAACTCGGCAAGCGTCCGGGATGTGATTGACAGCGATTCACTGGTACGGATCACGTATATGCCTACCTCTTTTTTACATTTTCTGGTGTCGGATGCATCGGGCGATGTAGCTGCCATAGAATACCTGGATGGAAAAATGGTAGTACACCGAGGTGTACAACTGCCTTATACGGTATTGGCAAACTGTACCTATGAGAATTCGTTGGAGTATAAGGCCAGTAAAGAAAAGAAGGAAGATAAGCAATACAACGAATGGACTGAAAATTCTTCAGGACGGTTTGTAATTGCGGCAACAATGGTAGAAGCCTACCAGGGGAAAGAGGACCGGATTGACTATTCGTATAATATATTGGAAAGCGTCTCCCAGCCGGGAGGGACCAAATGGAGTATCGTTTACGATATAAGCAACAAAGTGATTTTTTACAGATCTGAGCTCAATCCGGTAAGACAGAAGATCGATCTGAAGAACATTGATTTTTCGTGCAATGATCAAAGGTTGTTCGTACCTATGTCCGAAATGCTATCCGAAGGAACGGGATTCCGGAACCTTACCTGTGAAGAAAACGTGAATATGTTCCGGACGTTGAAAAACGGTGTGGATTTTTTGAAAGATGCCGTTCCGGAAGAAGCAGTGGAGGGTTTTGGTCGATATTTTGAAAGTATTAAATGTAAATAAAAAGAATACAGTCATGAACAAGGAAGAATTTAAAGCAAGAGCAAATCAGCGGATAGACGAAATTTCGGCTAAGATCAATGAGTTGAAAGCAGATAAAGAAGCTGTAAAAGAAGACATGAAGGAAAAATACCAGGAATCCATTAAAGAATTGGAAACCATGAGAAAGGAACTTCAGGCAAAATACAAAGATCTCACGAATGCTGCCGATGATAAATGGGATGAGGTCAGGGACGCTTTCTCCGACGCATCGGATTCCTTTAAAGAAGGGTGGTCAAAGATCAGATCATTGTTTCTTCTTGTCTTTCTAATAGTGATAATAACCGGCTGTTCAAGGCAACAGGCGGCTGTGACGTTTTGTAATCCGCTGGATCTGAGTTACCGGTTTGCTTTGGATGAACCTTCGCGCCGGGAGGCTGCAGATCCTTCTATTATCCGTTTCAAGGATACCTATTATCTTTTTGCCTCAAAATCAGGGGGATATTGGTGTTCAGAAGATCTGTCCGGTTGGCGTTTTGTAGAGACGGATCAGATACCCACAGAAGAATATGCTCCCACAGCAATTGCCATTGGTGACACCTTGTTTTTCCTGGCCTCTTCCAACGAAAAAAGCACCGTTTACAAAAGTGCGGATCCGCTTTCCGGTCAATGGGAGGTTGCTGTTGAAGCACTTGAAATTCCGGTATGGGACCCTGCCTTTTTTATGGATGAAGACAGCCGCTTGTACCTCTATTGGGGTTGTTCCGACCAAAGACCCCTCTATGGAGTGGAAGTTGACTATGGCAACGGTTTTGCCTTTGTGGGTGGAATCAAAGAATTGGTTCATGCGAATCCAAAAGAACACGGATGGGAAGTGCCGGGTGATTACAACACATTAACTGAAATAAGTCCCTGGATAGAAGGTGCCTGGGTAACCAGGCACAAAGGGAAATACTACTTGCAATACGCCGGGCCCGGCACCGAATACAAGAGCTATTCAGATGCCGTTTATACCTCTGAAAACCCGTTGGGTCCTTTTAAACTGCAAAAACACAATCCTGCTATGTACAAACCTGAAGGATTTGCTGCAGGTGCCGGGCACGGCAGTTCTTTTGCCGATGAATACGGCAATTTCTGGCAGATAGGGACCATGACTATTTCACAAAAACACATGTTTGAACGCCGGTTAGGACTGTTCCCGGTCTTTTTGGATGAAGACGGAACGTATTATTCCGTAACCAAATTTGGTGATTATCCTATGAATGTTCCTCAACAAAAGATCAACCGTTTTGAAGACATCTTTCCCGGATGGATGTTATTGACTTATAATAAAAAAGTCACTGTTTCATCTGCAGTGGATTCGTTGCCGCCATCCCATATGACCGATGAAAACATTCGTACCTACTGGGCGGCAGAAAGCGGGGATAAAAACGAATATGCCGTGGTTGATATGGGTAGCTTTTGCGAAGTACACGCACTCCAGATCAATTTTGCCGAACACAACACCACTATTGCAGGCAGGAAAAAGGGGCTGCGGCACCGTTTTACTGTGGAATACTCGCTGGATGGCCAAAATTGGGAAACACTTGTAGACAGATCCGGGAATGATTCTGATAATTCTCATGTATATATACCACTGAATGACAATGTTTTGTGTCGTTATCTTAGGGTGAATAACGTGGAAGTTCCCGGGGGACATTTTGCAATAAGCGGGTTCAGGGCTTTCGGAAAAGGATCCGGAATGCTGCCCGGTAAGATTGAATGTTTTACGGCAGAAAGAAACCCTGCAGACAAGAGAGCCGTAAAACTTACCTGGTCAGGTGCGGATGGTGCTACCGGATATAATATCTGCTATGGAACAGATAAGGAAAAATTGTATCTGACACATACGGTATATGAAGATACAACACTTACGATCAACAGCCTGAACACCCGTTTGGATTATTATTTCACAATAGAATCTTTCAATGAGAACGGCATAACTACCAACGAACAGATTGTCAGGCATTTTGAATAATGAATGATTTTGCAGCCATAGATTTTGAAACTGCCAACGAACAACCGTCCAGCGTATGTAGTGT
>Ga0172377_10004402_pt1 | contig 14479 bp, 13 predicted proteins | sample Pumphouse3metaG_FD_119749 | JGI IMG/M metagenome (GOLD analysis project Ga0172377, IMG submission 119749) | Leachate microbial communities from a municipal landfill in Southern Ontario, Canada - Pumphouse #3 metaG | ecosystem: Engineered > Solid waste > Landfill > Unclassified | place: Canada... | reverse complement strand
GATATTGAAATCGTTGTTTTTGATATCTGCAATGATGTTTTTACAAATTTGAACGTATCCCTGGAGATAAAAAAAACACTCCAAATTGGAGTGTTATGGTTAGGTGCCAATCGGATTCGAACCGATGCATCACGGTTTTGCAGACCGTTCCCTTACCGCTTGGGTATGGCACCAAACGCGATAATTGGAATCTATCAGATTTGAACTTCTTATGCAAGTGGTTTTAAAAAAAATGCCACTTTTATTGTATTTTTTTTAGATTTTATACTTAAAAAGCTAAATAACATTGGAATTGCCCATATATCAGGTATTATAATAGTACAAATTTGATATTTTGTACATAAAAAGATGAAGTACATTGTGTTTGGTAATTATTGTCTTGGGTAAATTATATTCATATATAATTAGTATGAATTTATCCGATTTTCAGTTGACTACATCACACATTCTTTATATTTTATTTGTATAATATCATTGAAAGTTAATATGATATTTGGTTATAATTAACAGATAGTCAAAAAGAAGGTCTTTGAAAAAAAGAAAGATCAAGAAAGAGGAAAAAATGTCAACATTAAAGGAAAGAGCACTCGAGTATCACACATTAGATGGAGTTCCAGGAAAAATCTCAGTAGTTGCAACAAAACCATGTGCAACAGCAGATGATCTTGGACTTGCATATACACCAGGAGTTGCAGAACCAGTATTAGAAATAGAAAATAATCCAGAGAATGCTTATAAGTATACTTCTAAAGGAAATCTTGTAGGAGTTATCAGCAATGGTACTGCTATATTGGGTCTTGGAAACAGAGGAGCTCTTGCAAGCAAACCTGTTATGGAAGGTAAGGGCGTACTCTTCAAGAGATTCGCAGATATAGATGTATTTGATATTGAAATTGATGAAACAGATCCTGATAAGTTCATTGAAATTGTAAAATCAATGCAACCTACATTTGGTGGAATCAATCTAGAAGATATCAAAGGCCCTGAATGTTTTGAAATTGAACAGAAATTGAAAGAGCAATGCAATATTCCTGTATTCCATGATGATCAACATGGAACTGCAATTATTGCAACAGCAGGATTGATGAATGCTGTAGAGATCACAAAAAAAGATATCAAAAAGATTAAAGTAGTTGTTAATGGTTCCGGAGCAGCTGGAATATCTTGTGCAAAGATGTTCATTGCAGCTGGTGTTAAGAAAGAAAATCTTATCATCTGTGATAGCAAAGGTGTTATCTACACAGACCGTCCTGTTGGAATGACAAAAGAGAAAAAAGAACTTGCAAACGATACAGACAAGAGAACTCTAGCTGAAGCATTGGTTGGAGCTGATTTCTTGATGGGTTTATCTGTTGCAGATTGTGTGACTCCAGAGATGCTTTTATCAATGGCAAAAGATCCAGTTGTATTTGCAATGAGCAATCCTAACCCTGAAATTAATTATGAATTGGCAGTTAGCACTCGTTCTGACTTAATTATGGCTACAGGACGTTCTGATTATCCTAACCAGATCAACAATGTACTGGGTTTCCCTTTCATCTTCCGTGGTGCTCTTGATGTAAGAGCTAGCAAAATTACTGAGAATATGAAGATGGCAGCAGCTAAGGCTCTTGCAGAATTAACAAAACAACCAGTAGCTGATGAAGTTGTAAAAGCTTATGGTAGAACTTTTGAATTTGGTAGAGAGTATATCGTACCAAAACCATTTGATCCACGTGTTATTGAATATGAAGCAATGGCTGTTGCAAAAGCTGCATGTGAAGAGGGTGTTGCACGTCAACCAATCACAGATTGGGAAGGCTACAGAGAAGCTCTAGTCAAGAGAATGGAAAAACATTGGAACTAAGTTTTTAATTCAATGAAAATTTATTGAACAGTGATGCAGAGGGCAGAAAATCATTTGAATTTTCTGCCCTCTGCTATATAATTTGTTAATTAATTTATTTTGGAGAGAGATAATGAATAAGAAACAAAAAATAAAGATGATAGAGAATCTCAGCAATTCATTTGGAATAAGTGGTTTTGAGGTTGATGTGATAGCCTTGATAAGAGATCTATCAAAAGACCTTGGAACCTGTGAAGAAGATAGCATGAGAAATCTATATCTCAAACGAGATGATCATACAGAAAAACTTCTAACTGTATCTTTGAACTGCCACACAGATGAGGTTGGGTTCATGGTACAATTTATAAAAGATGATGGAACACTCACTTTGATTCCTATTGGAGGTTGGGTAGCTACAAATCCTGTATCCCAACTGGTGATGGTAAGAAATAGAGATGGAGAGTACAAAAAGGGGATTGTTGTGAGCAAACCTCCTCATTTTATGAGTGCTGAGGAGAGAGCAAAATCAATCACAGTTGATGATCTCACAGTTGATTTGGGAGTGACTTCAAAAAAAGAAGTGGTTGATGATTTCAAAATAGATATTGGTGCTCCTGTTGTTCCTTATGCAAAGTTTGAATTTGATGAGCAGCATGATATCATGCTTGGAAAGGCCTTTGATGATAGAATTGGCTGTGCTTCTGTACTGATGGCTTTCGATGAATTGAAAGACGAGAGCTTGAATGTAAATATTGTTGGTGATTTTACATCTCAGGAAGAGGTGGGATGCAGAGGCTCTGTTCTCGCTGCAAATACAACCAAACCTGATTTATGCATATCATTTGAAGGATGTCCTTCTGATGATACTGTTGTTGAACCATATAAAAGGCAGACTGTTTTGAAGAGAGGTCCAATGCTTCGTTATATAGATTCTGGAATGATCACAAATCCAAGGTTTCAGGCATTTGCTATTGAATGTGCAAGAGAGTTTGATATTCCTTTTCAAACTGCAGTTAGATCTGGTGGTTATACAAACGGAAAATCATATCAACTCACGAACAACGGAGTGCCAACTGTAATAATTGGTATTCCAACAAGATATGCTCATTCTCACTATGGATATTGCTGTTACAGTGATGTTGAGAATGCAGTCAAACTTGGAGCTTCAATGATCAAGAAGCTAAATAGAGCGACAATAAAATCTTTTTAAAAAAAAACATAGTCAATTACCATTTTCGGGTATAGAATAGATAGAAAAGTTGAGGTGTTATATGATTAATGAAGATCCTTATGAGAACAAAATGACAGGAAATAATAATTATCAACCATATGATGAATCTACAATGGTGAAGAAAACCACCAGTGATGATGCAGGATCCATTGTATTGATACTTGGTATAATTGCTATTGTATCAGCATTTTCTTTTTATCTATCAATTGTAGGATTGGTATGCGGTATTATTTCAATTGTCAAAGGTTCTTCTATAAGACATTGCAGTTCAACAGGTATGGCTGGTTTTGTCCTTGGAATAATTTCTGTGGTAATGGCTACAATACTTTTAATAGTCTCTTTAGCTATTTTTTTATAACTTAAGGTATATTGTTTTTTAAATTATTATGGATTGCAGTGATTTACATTTTTACATGTAAATATATTAGATATAAAACCAGGATGTAACTACGTCTTTGATTTTTGGTTCGTACCGTTATTTGATATCTGTTTTTGATTGTGACTGATTATTTTATAACAACAAATTGTTGCTTTTATTCCATATCTTTTGATATTACATTTACAAGTTTATAAAAAAATATTTCTAAATATATCCTAAAGTGTGAAATATCGCTTTAGGGTTTTTTTTATGAAAATTAACATTATGTGCATTTTATGAAGTAATTTTCATATGTATGTAGTTATGTGTATTTAGACAAAATTCTGTAACTTTAAATTGCCACTTTATGAAAATAGGAGTAACTTTTAATTAGATTATTTATGGAGGATTACATATGGATAATGAAAATAAGAACGACGAGTATTACACTCCCTATGATGAGTCATCTCAGGTGAACAATCCTTTGATGGAAAAAAAGAGCACAACTTCAATGATATTAGGAATAATAGCTATTGTTTGTTCATTTACATGGTTTTTGGCACCAGTTGGATTGGTTTTAGGTATAATAGCAGTTGTTAAAGCAAAGAGCTTTAGAAAAGAAAATGGAACTGCAAAAGCTGGCTATATTTTAGGTATAATAGCACTTATTGTATCTGCAATATTGGTAATAGGCTTTGTAGTGATGATGTCTCATGGAACATTTACAGGTTATAGAATGCACTCCATCAGCTCTGGATCAGGTTTCCATGGTTCATATTTCTTACAACGTGGACCTAGAATGATGTTCAGAAGATTCTAATTTACAATCAGCAAGGAGAATCAAGCAACATGCCATTTCTTCTTGCCTTAACCAATCTAATTAGATGCAAATTTGATAGATAAATCTATTTGTCCTTTGCATTTATGATATTTGGTATTATATTATAAGTATATTATTTATGGAGGCAATTTATGGATAATGACAAAAAAGAAGAAACTACAGAAGTAGTTGAAGCTGCAGTTGATACTGAAGATGCAGTAAAAGAAACTGAATCAATTGACAATGAACAGAAAGAAGAGCAGAAAACAAACGGCGCTCAGAGACCTAATTATCAACCTTATGATGAGAGAACACAAGTAAAGAGAACAACAAGTGATGATCAAGGTGCAATTGCTTTGACACTTGGAATTATCGCAATAGTTGCATCATTGACAGGTATTTTATCCTTGGTAGGACTTGTCTGTGGAATAATTGCCGTAGTAAAAGGTTCTAAAGTCAGAAAGATAAGTTCATCCGGTATGGCTGGATGGGTACTTGGTATAATTGCTGTAGTATTCAGCGGTGTTGCAGTATTTGCTGGAATGGCATTGCTCTCACAATTCATGCTGTACTCACGTTATATGATGTTTTAATTTACCAGTTTTTGATTGATATTGATCAATTTTAAATAATCCTAAAAGAAAAAGTGATTTTTCTTTTAGGATTTTTCTTAGAAGAATGTTAAAAAATTCTTTTCAATATTCTCATTCACCAATTCAATTGGTTCATTTTTAATTGAACTTATCTTTTGGCACATCATCAGAAGCGTATCTTTTGTGATATCGATATCTGCTTCTTTTCCAAGGGCCCAATTTATGGCTTCTATTCCATCTGTCTCAACAAGAAGACGGTTCAGAGGAAGTCGTTTGACAAGATTTATAACACTTTCATCTCCACTCAAAATTCCAGGACCTATTGTGAAGTAGCAGTCCATCTTGAAGTACAGCTCAAGGTAATTCAAAGAAGAATACCAGTGAATTATTTTTGGCATGCTGTAGTTCTTCAGTATATCTGCTACAAGACGCTCCATTCCCTTTGAATGTATAATAACAGGCTTGTTTGTCTCTTCGGCAATGTTGAGTTGCTTCAAAAAAGCAGTGCGCTGATCCACCAAAGGAACAGTGCACCACACATCATCCATACCAATCTCTCCAATGACCTTTACTTTGTCAAAATAAGGCATCATCTCTGATACCTCATATCTGTCACTGTAGTTTGGATGGATAGCACATGTTGGATTGATATATTTACATTCTGCAGTATTTTCAATCAATTCCTTACTTTCTTCAGGGTTCATTGCACAGGCCATGCTATATATTTCATTATCACAGAGATATTTTAAATCTTTAATTTTGATGTGGGTGTGCGCATCACATATCATATTGTTCCCCTACAAGAGTATTAGAAATTTTTCATCAATTCTGTTTCGATGTTCTGTTTCACTCCATCTAAAGCACCATTGTACTGCTCATCAAGCTTCTGCAGATTGTCATGAACAAGTTTCATGAAGTCTGCATCATCTTCAGGATTCAATTTGAAATCAGGACCATATTGAGCTCTCATCTGAGCTTCTTTCTGCTGAAGCTGAGGTGCAAACTGCTCTTTCATCTGCTGAATGAGTTGCTCCTGATGTGTTTGATATTGTCTGAAGAATTCAACCATCTGATCCATTATATCTGGAAGGCTCTCACTATCTGGCTGTACCTTTTTACAGATTTCTTTAAGCTTTTCAATTTTCTGAGGAAAAAGCTCATCACTTGGAAGTTTTACATTGAGGACTATGATATTTTTTATTCCCTCTACAAGTGCTTTTTTATCTTTTTCTTCATCAAAAACTTTGTTGAAATCCTCGATTGTGTAATCTATGTTATTTAAATATGATCCAGTAATTTGACTACCTTTCTTCACTGTATTGTTATGTGCAATCTTTTCAGTGTCTACATGCAAATCTGCTGTTTTTTCTAGGGCTATTTCCCAAGCTGACTTAATTCTACCCATATTCTTAAGCTCCTTATTATAAAATTAATAATATTGAAAGAGATAAACAAGTATCAATCTCTGTATATGGCACATCATAACATCATTTTTAAATTTTAACACCATTGTATTTTTAAAGATGTCTTTAATTAAGTAGGTTTTTGAGCGAAAAGAGGGATAATTTTCTTTATAAACAAATAAAATAATGCTACTATGCTCTGCATGAATACATTTGATAATTTGATATACGGCTTTGACCTATTTGGAACTATTGTTTTTGCTTTTACCGGTGCACTCAAAGGAGTGCAGATGAAGTTTGACTTCCTTGGGGTTATAGTCTTTTCAGTTATTGTTGGATGTGGTGGAGGAATGCTCAGAGATTCTTTGATTGGAGCAACTCCAGCTGCAGCTCTAACAAACTGGATCTATCTTGTTCTTTGTATTGTGGTTGGTATTGTGGTGTTTTTTATTGGTCCTTACATTGAATCTGAAAGGAAGGTGATCAAATATACTGATGCAATTGGTCTTGGCGTTTTCACTGCAATTGGAACAGCAAAAGCTGGTCTATATGGTTGCTCTCCAATTGGTTCCGTTTTGTGTGGTGCCATAACTGCTACTGGCGGTGGTATCATAAGAGATCTGTTGAGCAAGAACATACCAAATATCTTGACATCAGATATATATGCAACAGCTGCAATTCTTGGTGGTTTTCTGTACCTTTGGCTCATAAGTTTGGGCTTTTCTAATCTTGTTGGGTTTCTTGCATGTTCATTCTTTGTTTTCATATTGAGAGTGGTTGTGATGAAACATAGACTTGAATTACCAAGAAGTGGAGTCAAAAAAAACTTCCATAAGTAATTAACTTGTAAAAAATACTTTATTAATGAAGATAAAAGTATTAACTTTTTAAGTATAGAGAGGAAAGTTAATGAAGACAGAAAAACTATATTATACAGATCCATATAAAAAGACACTCAATGCAAAAGTTGTTGAAGTAGATGATGATAAAGTTTACCTTGATAAAACAATCTGCTATCCAGAAGGTGGTGGGCAACCAGGTGATGTAGGTAAGTTAGATTCATTTGAAATATCAGATACACAAAAAGATGGCGATGCTGTTTATCATGTTGTAAAAAATAATGATTTCAAAGCAGGTGATGAGGTGAATCTCTCATTGGATTGGAATCATCGCTATAAGTACATGAAGATGCATACTGCACAGCACATTGTAAGTGGTGTTCTATATAATAAATTTAAAGTTGGTACATTATCTGTTCACCAGGGGGATAAAATACTGACTATTGAAATAGACAGAGATGAATTTCCTTTGAATCTATGCCATGAATTGGAAGATGAGGTAAATAATGCCATAATCAGCTCTCATGATGTTTCTTACATTGTAAAAGATGAAGAGGAAGCTCAGAAAATCAAAATAAGACGCTCTATAAAGGCTCATGGAATAATTCGATTTGTCGATATTGAAGGCGTTGATTTGATTGCTTGTGGTGGTCTTCATGTAGGCAACACTTCAGAGGTGAGTAGCATATTATATGTATCGCAAGAGATTGTGCGCTCACATGTCAGATTGATATTTAAAGTTGCAGAGGAAGCTAAGAGTGAAATTCGCAATATTCAACATATAGTCAGCACCTTAAATGTTAGGCACAGCACTCAGACTTTTGAAATCTTAGATTGTGATAAAAAATCAACAGAAAAAATACTTGAACTTGAGAGAGAGAACAGAACTCTTTGTGTGAATCTAGCTAAGAATCTATTAGCTGGTATGATAAAAAAAGATGGTGCTGTGATATGTGAGGATGTGAGCTCAAATCCAATTGACCTGTCTTTTTATAAAGATGCAATCGATGGTGATGATGTGGCACTTCTTCTCATCATGAGGACAGAAACAGATGCCAGATGGATGATATATCTCGGACCATCTTTCTCCCACTTCAGTTTGAAGATTTTGAAAAAAGAAATCTTCCCAATTGTAAATGCAAAGGGTGGTGGTAGACCTCCTTTCTTCCAGGGAAAATGTGACAATACAAATATAGATCAACTTTTTGAAAGCTTCAGGACATTGATGAATGAAAAAAAACAGTGAGACCAAAATAGATATAGAAGAAGAGAAAGTGGATAAAAAATCTTCAAACAAATTTACCAACATCGATGGTTCAATAAGATGGAGAAAGCTAATATTCAGAACAGTAATTGCAATTGGTGTTGTCATGATTTTATTGATTGCTTATCAACATTTCTTTGGTGGTCAGACAATCAATATAGATGGAAAGAATGAATCGCTGGCACAAACTGCATACAACAAGCTGGGAACATCAGGAGTATTTCTGTTTGTTCTCATTGTTGATACATTCATTGTTCCAATGACAGTCGATGTTATGTATCCACTTGTAATTGCATGGGCGCCAATTAAAATATTCTTGGTCTTGGGTACAGCCTCTTTCATCGGAGGAATACTTGGTTATTGGATTGGACGTCTTCTATCTCATGTCAAGATAATTGATAAATTCGTAGATAGACTTGTTGGAACTCATAAAGCCTTTATAGATGATCATGGAGCATGGGCAATAGTCCTTGCTGCAATATCACCACTGCCATATTCAACCATATGTTGGGCTGCGGGAGTTGTAAAAGTTGACAACAGAAAGATAATACTTGCCTGTCTTGCACGATATTTAAGGATGATTCTTTACTATTACATCTTTGTTGGTGGAGTGAGTTTATTTGGTTAAAAAAATAGCAGATCTGAATCATTGATTCTCTCTGCTTTTTTTACATCTAAATGCTTTCGAACTCTATGTTGACGATACTCTGATACTCTCCAGCTATTACAGACTGGTCTCCTTCCCATATCAATTCAAAATTGGCCAATGTATAAGACTGTGATTGCTGACCAGAATCAAAAGCCTTTGTGAAAGTTGCAACATTATCTGTTGATGTGTATGCATCACTTTGAAGACCACCTGTAATCACAAGAAGATCTGGTGTGATTCCTGAGTAAAAACCTTCTGATGAGGTTGATGCTTTTCCAATGAATTCATTTGCTGTGACTGTGGTTTTGACAGTTGTAGCTAAAATTGTGTTTGCATCTTCATTTGTGTAGATCTGAAATGGCATTGTTTCATCATCTTGATTCAAACTGAAGCCCTCAATTACAATCTCATTTTGATAATTTTCTAAATCACTGAAAGTCACTCCATCATAGTGAAGTGAGAAGCTAAAAGGAACTTCAGGCATGGTGCCTTCCCATACTAGATTTTGATTCATATATTGTTCTGCAAACAATGATGCAGCTGTAAATAAAATTATCATAGATAATGTAATTGCTCTTTTAATCATATAATTATAATAAGTTCTATTTGCTAGTACAGTCAATAGTTGATGTTGTTCCAATCCTTTTTATGTGAGTCTGTTGAGGCGGTGATGATTCTTATAGCTGCATCATATATCTTGATGCATTTGATGAGATGCTATTTTTTTAAATTGATTATTTGTTTAGAGGCAGTGAATTAGCGGTTTTTAAATATGAAAAAACTGTCAGTTATATCATACATTTTTGCTCTATGGCATCTTGTTTAAATAGTAACAATTTGTACAGGTCTTCATTATATATCTTTCTGATTGAATAATATTAGCTATATAATTGATAGTTTAAGAACTAGTTGATGGCTGTCATTCTAACTTTTTTCCGCAAAAAAATCTTATATATAGAAAGATATTTATTATTAAAAATTATATTTAATAAAAAAATAAATATAAATCTTATACATAACAAAAAAGTCATGTAGTACTATTTTGATGTAGTTAAGATTTTTTTGCTATATATAACGATATAGTTAAAATAATAACAATATTGCACTTATTAGGGTTTTAAAAGTTCTGACCTTTTGTTAATATATGGACCATTCAAAATATTGGAGAATAAAAATAAATGACGAAAATTAATAAGACTTTATTAGTTATGACTCTTGCTTTCACAGCTGTTTTAGCTAGTTGTTCCAAATCAGATGCAACAGTTAAACAATCTCAAGAAAGTGAAGCTCAAGTTTCAGAGGTTAAAGCTCCTACTAAAGTGGAAGCTATCACTAAAGTACAGACAAAAGCTACTGCAAAAGCAGATGATACAAGTGCATTTGAACTACCTACTGAAGATCAAGTTGTTCGTGGTGGTACATTCACAATCAGTAATGGTACAGAACCTGAATCATTGGACCCTGCTTTAATTCAGGGAGAGCCTGAACACAGATTGAACTATGCCTTATTCGAAGGTTTGGTAGAAAATGATCCTAAAACTGCAAATGCCATTCCAGGTATCGCAAAATCTTGGGAATTCAGTGATGACAATACTATCATAACTTTCCACCTAAGAGAATCAAAGTGGTCTGATGGTGTTGATTTGACAGCTAATGACTTCTTATATTCTTGGGAAAGAGAATTGGATCCAGCAACAGGTGCTCCTTATGCTTGGTTCCCTGAGATGTTCATCAAAGGTGCAGCAGAGTATGCAAATGGTGAAGTTGGTGAGGAAGGTCTGGGTGTCAAGGTTCTAGATGATTACACTCTACAGGTAACACTTGTTGGACCTCTTCCATATGCAATCAGTGCATTTGCACACTACTCATTTGCAGTTGTTCCTCAGCATATCATTAAAAAATATGGTGATGAATGGACACAGGAAGGCAAGATGGTATCAAATGGTCCATTTGTTTTAGAAGACCATGTATCACAATCATACATCTCAACTGTTAAAAATGAGAATTACTGGGATGCAGAGAATGTTTATTTAGACAAAGTTGTATTCTTAGCAAGTGATGATGCAAACACAAACTACAACATGTACATCGATGGCGAGCTTGATTGGTTACCTTCAGTTTCAACAGAACAGATTGAATCAGCTAAGATGCGTAATGACTATCAAGTTGGTCCACAGCTTGCAACAGCATTCTACACAATCAACTGCATTGATCCAGCATTAAAATCACCTCTAGTAAGACAGGCACTATCTTATGCTGTTGATAGAGATTCAATGGTTGAGAACCTACTTGGTGGTGGTCAGATCCCAGCTTGGGGAATGGTTCCAGAGATGGCTGGTTATGATGCAATGGAATTCCCATTTGATGATTATGATGAAGCAAAAGATATGGCCAGAGAGAAAATGGCAGAAGCAGGATATCCCAATGGTATCGGTTTCCCAAAAATCACTCTTCTATACAACAGCAATGAATCCAACAGAAAAATTGCAGAACTATTGCAATCAAACTTCAAAGAAGTTCTTGGTATTCAATGTGATCTAGAGAACCAAGAATGGGGAACATTCTTATCAAACAGAAACGCTGGACAGTTCCAATTAGCTCGTGCTGGTTGGGTAGGTGATTATCAAGATCCTAACACTTTCTTAGATATGTTTGTATCAGGTGCTGCAATGAATGGTGGTAACTTCAACAATGCTGATTATGATGCGTTGATCAAAAAAGCTGCTACAATGCCTAATGGTCCTGACAGATTTGAAGTACTTCACCAAGCAGAAAACATATTGATTGAAGAAGAAGCAGTCATTCCTTTCTACTACTATGCATCAAGTGAATTGATCAATACAGAGAAATGGGGTGGTTGGTTCATAAACACAATGGATTATCATCCAGTAAAAAGTATCTATCTAAAAAGTAGCTACACCAAATAGTAATTTTTAGAAAACTTTGATAGCAGGAATAAAATCCTGCTATTTTTTTTGTCAAAATTGTTCTAAGTTTGTGCGATTTATACGAAAAATACAAAAAAACAATACAACTTATCATGCCCTATCTCTTCTATTTTTGAGGTATGCAAAAAAGTGAATTTTTTTTTCTGTTAATATACTTTTTTATAATTCTTTGCAAGATATAATATTATCAGAAATTATTGAAAAATGAGCTCTTAATCGTTTCAAAATGAGGGTTTTATGTGTTTTCTGATTGTGTTAACCTTTTGTCATTAAAAAAAATTGGAGAAAATAAAGATGAAAAAAAATACTAGAAATGTATTATTTATCATGTTTTTAGCTGCTGTTCTCACACTAACAGGATGCTCAAAGTCATCAGTTGAAGAACAGAATAGTGACGAATCAAAGACTGTCGCAGAACAGGTGTCTGCAACAAAAGTAACAGAAGAAAATTCTGAAAATGTGGTTGCAGATGATACCTCATCTCAGTCAAATTCTACTGACGAAATTACATCTTGGAGTTACCCAACTGCAGATGAAGTTCAAGAAGGTGCAACATTTGTAATCAGCAATGGTACAGAGCCATCCTCTTTGGATCCTCAGCAGATTGAAGGTGAGCCTGAATTGAAAATTTACTATGCCTTGTTTGAAGGGCTTGTTCAAAACGATCCTCTGACTGCAAAGCCAATTCCTGGTTTGGCTGAATCCTGGGATATCAGTGATGATGGCACTGTTATAACTTTCCATTTGAGAGAGTCAAATTGGTCTGATGGAACTCCAATAACTGCTCATGATTTTGTATGGTCATGGCAAAGAGAGTTGGATCCAAACACAGCTGCACCATATGCATGGTTCCCTGAAATGTTCTTGAAAGGGGCAGCAGAATATGCAGCTGGAGAAGTTGATGAAGATGGTCTTGGTGTGAAAGCACTTGATGATTATACATTGCAGGTTACACTGGTAGGTCCTCTTCCTTATGCTCTTGAGGCATTTGCTCACTTCACTTTTGCTGTACTTCCTCAGCATTGCATTGAAGAGTTCGGAGATGCTTGGACTCAAACTGATAATATAGTAAGCAATGGTCCTTTTGTACTTGAAAACCATGTATCTCAATCATACATCTCATGTGTAAAGAACGACAATTATTGGGATGCAGACAATGTTCATTTAGGTAAGATAACATACCTTGCAAGTGATGATGCAAATACTAACTACAATATGTACATTGATGGTGAGAATGATTGGTTGACTTCTATTTCAACAGATCAAGTAGCTTCATCTAAAATGCGCAATGATTTCCAATCTTCTGCAAAACTTGCAGATTCATTCTATGTTATAAATTGTGATGCACCAGAACTTAAAAACATTGAAGTTCGTCAGGCAATATCTTATGCAATTGATAGAGAATCAATGGTAGAGAACGTTGTTAAAGCTGGTATTCCTTCATGGGGCTTGATTCCTGATATGGATGGTTATGATTCTTTGGAATTCCCTTTTGATGATTACGATGAAGCATGTCAGATTGCTCAAGATAAATTGGCATCTGCTGGTTATCCTAATGGTATCGGCTTCCCAGAGATCACATTGCTTTATAACTCAAATGAATCAAACAAGAAGATTGCTGAGTTGATACAGGCAAACCTCAAAGATGTTCTTGGAATCAAGGTTATACTTGAGAACCAAGAGTGGGGTACTTTCATCTCAAACAGAGATTCAGGTCAGTTCCAAATTGCACGTGATGGTTGGATTGGTGACTATCAAGATCCAAATACATTCTTAGATATGTTTGTAACAGGTGGTTCAATGAATGGTGGTAACTTCTCAAATGCAGAATTTGATTCTTTGATCAAGCAGGCATCCACAATGACTGATGGTCCTGAAAGAAAGGAAATTCTACGTAGATGTGAGGATATCTTGGTAAACCAAGAGCAGGCTGTTATTCCTTTCTACTTCATGACAAAGAGTCAGTTGATTGATACTCAAAAATGGGGTGGATGGTACACAAACATTATGGATGAACATCCTGTAAAATACATTTATTTAAAGAAATAGTTCCTTAACTGTTTGTTGTTTATATATCATTTGACGGATAGGATATATGTTCTATCCGTCTCTGATACAAAAAAAGAGTGGCCTAAAGCCACCCTTCTATATCTAATCTAAAATCTATTGTTATAGAATTTCTTTTGCTTCATCAATTATCATTTGACATCTCAATGGAGCATCTCCTACATATTCATTTGCATCAAGAAGAGCAAGTGCTTCTTCTTTTGTGAGGTACTTAAGAACTCTTTCATCGCTTGTAAGAGTCTCTGCAAGGTTGTTTGTACCACCTTCTTGAACCTCTGCCCAAGCAGCAAGAGAGTGCTCTCTTATCACTTCATGCATATCCTGACGATTTGCACCATGTTTTCCAAGTTGCATGAGAAGTTTTTCTGATGCTGCAAAGATACCATAGTTTTTCATGTTCTTCTTTATGGCAGTGAGGTGAATATTCATGCCACCTACTACTTTAGATGATGTTTTAAGAATCTCATCAACTGCTAAAAATG
>Ga0172377_10004401_pt1 | contig 14480 bp, 14 predicted proteins | sample Pumphouse3metaG_FD_119749 | JGI IMG/M metagenome (GOLD analysis project Ga0172377, IMG submission 119749) | Leachate microbial communities from a municipal landfill in Southern Ontario, Canada - Pumphouse #3 metaG | ecosystem: Engineered > Solid waste > Landfill > Unclassified | place: Canada... | reverse complement strand
CGCCTTCTGCTGAGTTTCCTTTTACTAGTAAAAGAGTTGGAACATAACCGGTATCATAACCATAGTCTGGATTATTAGCGCTTCCTAAACCATAATTTGCTTTAAAATTGTTCCAAGCAATCTTGCTTTCAGGAGTTAGCGATCCATCTTCTTCATAGACGCGGATACCGATTTCTTCACAGTCAAGAATATATAACTTACCATTTGGCGAATATAAATCAAGGAAGTTTTTATCAAAATATTGGCAATCGCCACAATTGCTTCTAGCAAAATAGATCGCGCTGGTCGCATCTGTAGCGTAAAGTTGGTCAACTTGTTCTAGCGAAACATAAAACATCTTCGGAAGAATGACCGTTTCCGACATGAATTGTGTGAATACTGAAACATCAGTAAAGATTTTATCTTTACCAGATTTTAAGTTTTGAACTAGTTCGCCCTTATTAACAATCGCAAAAGAAGTATATCCGCTTTGAATGTTTAGACCAAATGTATCCAAAGATGCACCAGTAGTGTCATGGAAAGCGTTGTAATTAATAGCGTAAACTAAAGCGTGACTTTCATTAATATAACCATTTAAAACACTTTTAAAAGTAGACCAGCATGTGCATGTCTGCGCGTATGTGGTTAATAAGAATGTCTCGTTATTTTCAAATTTTTCTTTTAAGGTTTGATAATCGATATAACGAGGATTGACATCAGCCATTTGGCCATACTTCAATTCGACTTTCGGAGTTTCGCCACATGCTGATAGAGTCATTGTTCCAAACATGAGTGGCAGTAGTAATAGTGAGCGTATTTTCATGCGTTTTATCCTTTGTTTTTAATCATTATAGAGCATCTTACTTTCTTATACAATTTTTTCGAAATAAACTGAAAAACATTTCACTATCGATATTCGAAGCTACTTTTTAAGGCTTTCTTAAGAAGTGCCCAGATTTTATCTAAAAATTTTCATTCAAAATTATGTTGCTTTGTTTGTAATATTTTTGCTATATTATACGGGACTAAAATTTCTTTAGTTTAATTCATTTTTTAATTGGTAGTTATGGAGGATAGGCTAATGGCATCCGAAGAAGTAATCATCAGCTTAAGCAATGTTGTAAAAAGCTTTGGGGAATTTAATGCCGTCGATGGTATTTCCCTCAACATTAAGCGTGGGCAATTCGTCACAATTTTAGGACCATCAGGGTGTGGGAAGACCACGACCTTGCGTATGATAGGAGGTTTTGAGCTCCCAACAAGTGGAACTATTTTGCTCAATGGGCAAGATATTACTCAATTACCGCCTTATAAGCGTCCGATTAACACAGTCTTTCAAAGATATGCGTTATTTCCACATTTAGACGTCTATGACAATGTAGCGTTTGGTTTGAAACTAAAGAAAGTTCCAACAAAAATAGTTAAGAGAAACGGACAAGAAGTGATCAAGATGAAACATCTTCCAGCGTCCGAAATCGATAAACTTGTTATCAAAGCTCTCGGTGTTGTTGACCTTGATGAACTTGAAGACCGTGACGTTTCCACCCTTTCCGGAGGACAACAACAACGTGTCGCAATCGCTCGTTGCATCATTAATAAGCCAGAGATTCTTTTACTAGATGAACCTCTTGGTGCTCTCGATTTAAAGATGAGAAAAGATATGCAGATCGAATTAAAAGAAATGCATAAAAAGCTCGGTATCACTTTTATCTATGTTACTCATGATCAAGAAGAAGCCTTGACTATGAGCGATGTCATTGTAGTAATGAAAGATGGCGTTATTCAACAAGTTGGATCTCCAATCGATATTTATAACGAACCGAAGAATGCTTTCGTCGCTGACTTTATCGGTGAAAGTAATATTTACAATGGTTCGATGTCTGATAAACTCAAAGTTCACTTCCTTGGAAAAGACTTTGAATGCTTAGATGATTACCCTCTTGGCGAACGTGTCGATGTTGTTATTCGTCCAGAAGATGTAATTCTTGGTAAACCAGGAAAAGGAATACTTGATGGCGTCATCGAAGGCAAAATCTTTAAAGGTATTCATTATGAATATTCAATCATGATTGGCAAAAATGAAATTTTAGCTCAATCAACGAAAGACTTCCCAGAGGGACCAGTATCTATTTCGCTTGATCCTGATGGAATTCACATTATGAAGAAAGAGACAATTCAAAACCTCTATCCTAATTGTGAAGTTCTTAAAAATAACGAGGTTTCCCTTTCAGATTCCAGTGTTGAAGTTGATTTAACTCAGCTCATTAAAGGCTCAAAGATGGATGAAGATGGTTATATCGTTGCTCCAAACGGTAAGAAATATGATCTTAGTGGCGCTAAATTAACCTTAGATATTCCACTAGATAAAATTGAACTATCTGATGATACTGAATTCGGTCAATTCACCGGAACAGTCATTTCTAATATTTATCACGGCGATCATTATCAAATTATTTGTCGTACTGAAGATGATGAAGACTTCATTTTAGATACTCCTGATACTTGGAATATCAACGACACCGTTGGTATCAAAGTCAATAAGCAGGATGTCAGAATTCGTTTAAAAGGAGACATAGCGGAATATGAAATTTAGGTTTCAACGTAAGTATTTTTCAATCCCTTACGTTATCTTTCTCTCATTATTCGTCGTCATTCCCCTTCTGCTTATCATCTATTACGCCTTTAGCGATAATTCGGGAGCATTAAGTCTTGATGCAGCAGCCAAGTTTTTCTCTGATACAACGAAACTTGAAGTTATTTTAGTTAGCTTTTTTATCGCTGTGCAAACCACATTGATATGTCTGCTTCTAGGCTACCCAGTCGCCTATTTCCTCGCGAATAAAAATTATAATAAAAATGCAGTTCTAGTCATGCTTTTTATCATGCCTATGTGGATTAACTTTGTTCTCAGAACAACCGCAACTAGAAGTATTTTGTTTGCTATAAATCTTACCGGCGGTAACGCTCCATATTTAGCGACTCTTATTGGTATGGTTTATAACTATTTGCCGTTTGTTATTTTGCCATTATACACCACGATGCTTAAGCTTGATAAATCACAAATCGAAGCGGCGGCTGACTTAGGCGCTAATCCAGCGATGGTGTTTATTAAAAACATTATTCCTCAATCATTGCCAGGCATTATTTCAGCGGTGACTATGACGTTGGTGCCGGTTATGTCTTCCTATGTTATTTCTGATGCTTTATCTGAAGGAAATGTTACTTTGATTGGTAACTCAATTTATATCAACTTTGCTAACTACCAATGGCATAATGGCTCATTTATGGCCTTCATCCTTCTCATTGTAGTTTTAGTGAGTATGTTTTTAACCCGTAACAGTTCCAAAGAAGAAACTGCAAGAGGTGGATTATGGTAAAGAAAATTTTTGCTAATATCTATGTCTATTTCATCCTCTTTTTGATGTATCTACCTATTTTAGTATTGATTGCTTTCTCATTCTCAACAAATAGCACGATTGCAATCGGAGAAGCTTATAACCCAGGTTTTGATTTATACATTAACTTATTTAGCGATACCCAAGTGGCACGCGAAATTTGGACAGCGGTGGGCAATACTCTCATCATTGCGGTTATTTCCGCTATGGTGTCAGTTGTTTTAGGAACACTAGGTGCCATCGGCACTTTCTATTGCAAACGTAAAGCTCAAAAATCGATTGAAGTTGTGACACAAATTCCAGTTGTTAATGCTGAAATTGTCATCGCTTTGTCCTTGACCGTCATGTTTGTTTTCCTTGGAACTTATGTTTTCCACGCTAAACTATTCTCTTTTTGGACCTTGCTTATCGGTCACGTTGTTCTTTCCCTTCCATTTGTTTATTTATCTGTCAAACCAAAACTTATGCAGATGGATCCAAGTTTATATGAAGCCGCTCTTGACTTAGGTGCAAAACCTTCTCAAGGACTAAGAAAAATAATTATTCCTCAAATCATGCCTGGTATTTTCTCTGGCTTCCTTCTTTCGATCACTTTGTCACTTGATGACTACATTGTGACCGAATTTACTAGAGGACCTGGATTGTTAAGTGGTGACGCTGCTATCGAAACATTATCCACTTATATTCAAACTAGTTTGAAGAAACACGCTGTCCCAGCGGAACTTCGTCCTTTGACTTTAATCATTTTCTTAACAGTTTTGGCAATTGTAATCGGAATCACACTTTATCGCACTTACAAATCCAAAACTAGAAAGGTGGCCCAATAATGAAAAAGAGATTATTTAATACTCTTGCCTTACTACCAACTGCTTTATTTGTTGTTGCCTCTCTTTCTGGCTGTTCTAACGAGCAAAGTGGAAGCGAAAAATTGATCCTGCGCGTTCTTTCTTCCGCTGATTATATTTACGAGGAAGATAGCGTCGATGCTTATGACACTGACTGCAACTACACCAGCGCTTATCTTCTTGACGAAGAAGGCAATCCAAAAGCTAACATGATGGATCAATTTGTTGCCTATATGGCTGATACATACAACATCGAAGTTTCCTATGTCTACGATACTTTCGATACGAATGAAACTATGTATAACGAACTCATGACCGGAAAATCAAGTTACGACATTATTTGTACTTCTGATTACATGGTTCAAAAGCTTATATCAACTGATTTGATTCAACCGATTTCAACTGAGAATTATACAGAGAGTGATGAACTTAAAAATATACACAATAATATTTCCAGTTATTTATGGGATATTTTCGACGGTATTCATCCAAAAGATAAAAACACTAACGAACCAATCAAAGATAAGATTGTTTCTTCTTATTCGGTACCTTACATGTGGGGCACTGTTGGAGTGATGTACAATCCTGCATTTTATTCAAATTTAGAAACAGATTCTGTTATTGAATTATTCAAAAGCTGGGATGCTTTATATAGTGAAGACACCAAAAACAGTTTTTCAATCAAAGATTCTGTTCGTGATGTCTATGCTGTGAGTATTGTTCACGCTTTATATCAAGATGAAATCAAGCCTTTAGAAGAAAAACTTGCCAGCAATCAAATAACCAAAGCAGAATTTAATGTTGAACTGAACAAAATTTTCAATCGTTGTGATAGTGATACTCTCACTCTTATCAAAGAAGATATACTTGCTTTGAAATCTAACTCTTTTGGCTTTGAAGTTGACTCTGGCAAAACTGATATGATTGAAGGCAAAATCGGTGCCAACTTAGCCTGGAGTGGCGATGCCACATGGGCTATTGAACAAGCCGAATCTGATTATGGTAAAGAATTATATTTCTCAATTCCAAAAGAAGGCAGCAATATTTGGATTGATGGTTTCTGTATTCCAACTTCTTCTACTCAAAAAGATTTAGCTACCAAATTTATCGATTTTATGTCCCAACCAACCCAAGCTATTGAAAACATGTGGTGCGTTGGTTATACCTCGGCGACTGCTGGAATTGATACCTTAAATTATATATATGAAAACTACGATATTAGAGGCGCAGTTGGCGGTGAAATACTTGAAGATTATGTCGACTATGAAGCGGGAACATATGATTTATCATATTTCTTTGGAAATTCGATCGATAATCCAGCAGACGCTGTGCTCAATCCAATTCCTGGTGTTGTAGGAAGAACACTCACAGCTCAGTTTCCTGAACAAGGTGAACTTAGCCATCTATGTGTTATGGATGATTTTGGTACTCAAAACGAAGCGGTCCTTGATATGTGGGAACATGTTCGCACTAACGCTCTTCCTATTTGGGCAATAATTATCCTTCTTATTGAACTCTTAGCAGCATTAACTTTCTTCATCTATACGATTATTCGAAAAGTCAGTAAAAAACGTTTGAAAAAAGTTAGACGCGACGAACGATTATTAAACTAATCTCCGTCTTGTTATCATAAATTGACAATGTTATAATCTTGTTCGCTGGTTCCGTAGCCAAGTGGTAAGGCAATTGACTGCAACTCAATGAGCGTCGGTCCAACTCCGACCGGAACCTCCACAAGTATAAAAATATGCTTGTTAATTGAATATCTTTGTTTTAAGATATTAAAGTCGTTTCCGGCAAACAAGCGCCTGTAGCTCAACTGGATAGAGTGTCAGACTACGAATCTGAAGGTTGCATGTTCGATTCATGTCAGGCGCGCCAGAATGAGACACTTCGGGATGTAGCGTAGCTTGGTATCGCGTCTGCTTTGGGAGCAGAAGGCCGCAGGTTCAAATCCTGTCATCCCGACCATTTACATAATTGACATCGTGGTTACGGTGTCTTTTTTGATAAAACCCTTAAAAATCATAAAATTTTTATTGAGAAGTAGATAAAAAAATGTTTTAATACATATCGTGTCTAGTGACACACCATATTATGGGTCTGTAGCTCATCTGGGAGAGCGCCTGATTTGCATTCAGGAGGTAGAGGGTTCGATCCCCTTCAGATCCACCATGGCTGAGTAACTCAGTTGGCTAGAGTAGCCGGTTCATACCCGGTATGTCGGGGGTTCAACTCCCTCCTCAGCTACCATTGTAAGGACCATTAGCTCAACGGTTAGAGCATTCGGCCCATAACCGACCGGTTTAAGGTTCAAATCCTTAATGGTCCACCAGTGGAGGATTACCCAAGCGGTTGAAGGGGTCGGTCTTGAAAACCGATAGTGGGTCAAGTGCCCAGCTAGAGTTCGAATCTCTAATCCTCCGCCATTAGAATAATAGGATACTATGTATCCTTTTTCTTTTTCTTTCTATAGTTATAATGGAAGATGGTTTAATATTATGATTATTTCTTGTAAGATATTTATATGGAAATTCTAGCGACCAAAAATTTTATTATCCGAAACTTCAATGTCAATGATACCGATTTTGATGGTGATGATATTTCCTTAAAAGGAATTGGTAGCTTTAAAAGGTCAATTGCTGAATCATATAATGATGAACTTGATTCTGAAGGCGACAAACTCTTTGTGGTTGAATTTCACTCTTTGTTAGTCGGTTTTGTCGCTATTAGACTTGTAAAACCATTAATATTTCTCACATTTTTACTTAGTTCGCCGTTTGATGGACGCATCTATTCTCAGGAATTATTAATTGAAATGGTAAAATTCTTACATGAGCAATATCCATATCGTGAAATAAATGTGGTAGTTAATAAAACAGATGATGTCAAAATTAATATACTAAAAGTATTAGGCTTTAAAATAAAACCGAATACATCCGAATCTTTTGTCTCATATTCTTTATTCTTGCCAAATAAAAATAAAAAATAGATTGAATAATGAGATATAAAAACTAAAATAAAGTATGAAAGAGGTATCATATGGATTCTTTTATTAAATGGATGAATGGTCAAACGAGATTAGTTAAAATCTTGTTCTGCTTACCTGTAATTGATATACTTTGGGGCGTTTATCGTCTTCTTGGCGCTATCAAGAACAAAAACATGGTACATCTTATCCTTGCCATTGTTTGGATCGCTTGCGGCCCATGGTTTGGTTGGATTCTAGACTTGGTTAGTGTCATATTTGTCGACCACATCTTCTGGTTTGTTGAATAATCTCAATAACTAAAAACTGAAAAAGCTGGAAACAGCTTTTTTCTTTTAGAAAGTCTGTGTTAAACTAGAAACAGGTAATTATTATGAAAAATAAAGCAATTTTTATTCCTCTTATTTGTGTAGGTGGAATCGTCTTATCTTTAGCGACTGCTATCGGTGCCTTAAATCTTTTGAAGTTTGCCATCTATCATGATTTTTATTCGATTAACCAAGATGCCATGAAATGTCCAGATCTGAATAATGGCTTTATTCCGCAAGGAGTTGGAATAAATGAACGCGGCGATGAATATGATGTCTTAATCGCCGGATATATGAACAAAAACGAGGCTTCTCGCATTTATATCACTAACGAAAATAACGAATCTCGTTATGTTTCTTTACTTGAAAACAAAGCTCCATGGTTTGGCCACACTGGAGGAATTTCCGTTAGTGGTGCTTATGCTTATTTAGTTAACGAAGGTGTCCACACTGCAACAGATGGCACAAAAGTTGTGGAAAATGGTTATGTTTATCAAATTACCTTAAGCGATTTGCTTAACAAGGATGTAACTTCTATAGATTTAGCCAATTATAATAAATTTCAAACTGCGAACCATGCTTCATGCGTATACGCTGGTGATGAATATATTTGGATAGCAGAATATAACGATGATAAATCTTATCCATGTGAACATGCTTATACTAATCCAAGTGATTCAACTAAAACTCAAAAAGCTATTGTCACTAAATACGCTCTTTCTGACTTAAGCACTCCATTAATGCATATTTCCATTCCTAATTATGTCCAAGGTTTTGTGGCCAATCCTAATAATGGTGAATTTGTTTTATCAATCTCACATGGCTTAAGTTCTTCTTATTTAAAGTTATATAAGAGCGAGGAAGCGGTTGATTTAAACACATCGTTAGACGGCGCTCCAGTATATTATCTATCTAGTTCATATCGTGATGTGAAAGCACCAGCCATGAGTGAAGATTTAGATTTTAATTCAGTTAATGGCAAAGTTTATACCGTATTTGAATCTGCCTCCGATAAATATATATTTGGTAAGTTCTTCAATGCTTATGATGTTCATTCGCTAGATTTTTGGCCTAAGGAAGCATAAGGTATGCAACATAAACTTGAACCTGGTCGATTATTATATGATGATGGAAATTTAGCAGAAGCTGGCTATGCCACCTCTTTAGTCAAAGAATACAATCGTTCTTGGATTAAAGCTCACAGTTTGAGAATTAAAGAATGGGATTATTATTATATTGGCAACGAGAATCACGGGATTGCTTTGACGATCGCGGATAATTCCTATATGTCGATGGTGAGCATTTCTTTTCTTAATTTCGTCTCTAAAACTGAAACCACAAAAAGCATCATCAAGTTCTTTCCAAAAAGAAAACTAAATCTTCCATCAACTAGCGAAACTGGAGATATAGAATATAACAGCAAGAAGTGCAATATTTCTTTTAAACATGTTGATGGCAAACGTCGCATTCAAGCAAATTTCAAAAATTTTGATAATAAAATCGATTTACGTTGCGACTTATATTTAACTGAGACTAACGAAGACTCAATAGTCATCGCCACGCCATTTAAAAAGAACAAGCATTTCTACTATAACCAAAAAATTAATCTGCTTTCATCGAGTGGCTATGTCAAAATCGGCGAAACAATTTATGACTTTAACAAAGACACCTTTGGTGTATTAGATTGGGGCCGCGGTGTCTGGACTTATAAAAATACTTGGTATTGGTCCAGTCTTAATGCTGTGGATCACGGCAAAAGAATCGGTTTTAACTTAGGCTATGGCTTTGGCGATACTTCCGCTGCAAGCGAGAATATGCTCTTCATCGATGATAAGTCTTATAAACTTGATCAAGTGCATTTTGATATTCCTATTAATAAATTTGGTAAAGATGATTATATGAAACCATGGAAGTTTCGTAGTCAAGACGGAACGATTGATCTAACATTTACCCCAGTCTTAAATCGCCATGCATCAAGCAATGCCATTGTCATTAAATCAATCCAAAACCAAGTCTTTGGACATTTTAATGGAACAATTATGGTCGATGACCGGGTCGTGGCTATTAACGATTTAATGGGTTTTGCTGAAAAAGTCACAAATTATTGGTAATTTTCTTCCTTGCAATGTGGTAATAATTTGTATATTATTATATTCACATCGCGGGGTAGAGCAGTCTGGTAGCTCATCAGGCCCATAACCTGGGGGTCGTTGGTTCAAATCCTTCCCCCGCAACCAAGTATTCACGACAGCATTGATACAAACCGATGCTGTTTTTATTTTATTTAACACTTTTAATTTCTGAAGGTAAATATGTTTCATATCCATATGGCGCAGAATCTTCATCGTTCCAAAATTCTACATCATATGCTTCGTTAGGTTCTGTAAAATCGCATACAATATATCCAATAGACCCCTTTTTAATGTTTCCTTTATCAATTAGCGTTTCAACCTTATCGTTATTTTTAAATTTCATTTTTAGAATCTCCTTTATAATTTGCGTCGTAGTATGCTGTAATGAATCTTGGTTTTTTGTTCTCGTTAAGTAGCCAAATGGTTTTGATTATTAAATACTTCGTTCGATCAAAAGAATATATCGGCATATATATTTTAACTCTAAAACCGTATTTATCATTTTTCTTTGTTAGGAAAGCCTTATATTTTGATGCATTTTCATTAATTTGGCTTTCTAAATCAAAGAAAGAATCTTCGTCAAATCCTAATAAATTCCTGAAAGTTAAATAGCGTTTTTTTGGACTGTTTTCATCTAATAAAAAGAATATTTTATTTGTGTCAATATCAACATCATTCCAGTTTATTAAAGAATTAAAATAGTCAAAAATATATTCAGAATTATGGTGTTCGATGTTTGGAAAATTTAATGGATATTCATTTTTTGAGCCTCCTAATTTCCTAGCATAATAATTAAACATATCGCTTGAATAATCTTTTTCTTTATATTCACCTGTGTTTTCATCATATGGTTGAAGTTCGTTATCGTTACTATTGTTCGGTTTTTGAGGCATATAAATCCTTTCCGAGTAAAAAATACTCTTAGTACACAAATAATATAACTTGTTATTCTGTTGTTTTCAATCTTCTTGAGTAATTTTTGCTCATCAAATATAATGAATACATGTATTTAAAAGAAAATTTAGTATTTTTGAGAAAAATTAATAAATTAACCCAAGATGAACTGTCAATTGATTTAAACGTTAAAAGATATAATGTTGCTGATTGGGAGCAAGGTAGATCAGAACCATCTCTAAACATGCTTATTCTTATTTGTCGTTATTTTAAAGTTAATATTGATGTAATGCTTAATCAAAAAATTGAATTGTTTAGTGAAGATGATTTTGAATATTGCAAATCGATTATCCGCATTCAGACAATTTTTGCTTAGGAGAATTATGATTTGGTTTCAAATCCGAATCCTGCCTCCACAGCAAAAAATCCATAAAGTGTATCACTTATATTGAACGCCCCTTGTAAAAACTGTCAAACTGTATCACTTATGTAAAGTACACACAAGAAAATAAACAGATCATTATGGTCTGTTTTTTGATATCTAACTCGTTATGATGGCCTCTATTTGCAAAGTGCCGCTTCTTTCTTTATAATAAAGAAGTTATGGATCGTGATGTAAAAGCGAGAATAAAATTGGCTAAAGCAAAGCGCAAAGGGCAACAAAAGCTCTTTACAAAACGCCTTGATGTTCTTTTTAGGACTGAATATCGTTATTCCCTACGCTTTGAAGAAGCCCATGTTTTCGATGATGGGAAAGCCTACATCAATGTCGATTTAACAAAAATTGATTCACCTTTTTCCGTGTATTCATATGACAATCGTTTTAACGAAGAAATATTTGATTATATTAATCAAGAAACTGAATTTCTTCCTAACGACATTCCGGTTGTCGTCAATTTTGATGACGATGGAAAATACACCGAAGAGATGAAAACCAAAATTAAAAAAGCGGTGATTCGTCACTATTCATTAGAATATGAAGATGAACGTTATGCACTGCATAAATCTAGAAGATTTGGTTTCTTTTGCATGCTAACTGGCTTCATGTTTATGATGCTATATATTGGTCTTTCGCTTTTGCTTAATAATGAAAATTACAGTGATTTTCGTTTTGTTACTGAAGTTATTAATATATTTTCTTGGGTTTTTATTTGGGAATCAGTTGATCGATTTGTCCTAAGTGGACTTGAACAAACAGAAAGTGTATTCAATGCAGGCCAGTTAGCCTTAATGGAAATACAATTCGGAAAGCCAATGGTAAAAAATAAATGAAAATACTTGTTGTCGCTGATGTGCTCGGCAAAAAGAATAACGGCACGACAATGGCGGCCTATAACTTAATTGAATCATTGCAAAAAAGAGGGCATGAAGTTCGAGTCCTTTGTGGTGATCCAGATAAAGTGGGGGTCGCTGATTACTTTGTATGTCCCAATATCGACTTTTGGATTTTTAACCATTATGTCCAAAGCAACGGCATTAATCCTGCCAAAGCTGATAACAATATTATTAATAAAGCCCTTGATGGAGTCGATTTAGTCCATATTATGCTACCTTTCTCGGTTGGTAATAGAACCGCGAAAATTGCTAATGAGAGGCACATTCCAATAACAACTGGTTTTCATATTCAAGCTGAAAATGTAACCAGTCATTTTTATGCCATGAAATTTACCAAGCTCAATCCAACTGTTTATAAGATTTTTTGGAATAAACTTTATCGATATGCGGATTGTATCCATTTTCCAACCAAGTTCATCAAAGATGACTTTGAAAAGGTGGTCGGTCCTACTAATGGTTATGTGATATCTAATGGTGTCAAAGCCATCTTTAACAAAAAAGAAGTTGAGCGACCGGAATTTATGAAAGACAAATATTGTATTTTATATACTGGGCGTTATTCTCGAGAAAAATGTCAGCAATTATTAATTAATGCGGTGCAGTATTCTAAATACAAAGATAAAATCCAACTTGTTTTAGCGGGAGATGGGCCGACTCGTAAAAAGATTGAGAAACTATCTACAAAATTACCAATCAAGCCAATTCTTGGCATTCATTCCCAAGAAGAGCTAATTAATATTATTAATTCCTGTGATCTTTATGTTCACTGTGCTTACGCTGAACTTGAGTCTATTGCCGCTTTGGAAGCTATTTCTTGTGGTCTTGTGCCAATCATTAATAACACCAAAAGAACAGCGACTAAAAACTTTGCTATTGATGAGAAGGATTTATTCAACTGCAATGATTCGAAAGATTTAGCAAAGAAAATAGATTATTGGATTGAAAATCCTCTCGAAAGAGAAAAGCGTAGCAACGAATATCTTGACTTCACCAAGCAATTTGAATTCGAACATTGCATGGACCGCATGGAAAAGATGATGAAGGAAGCAATTGAGATTCGTAAATATAAAACTGAAAATAATCTCGTTAATCGAGTCATTTCCTATAAAGACCCAGTTAATGAAGATTATGCTTGCACGGATATTAGCAATAAGAAAATCAAAGGTGATTTCTTGTATGTTCATAAGAACAAATTCTGGAGAATATGTTCTAACATTATTTACCATATAATCGCTAAACCTATTGTTGGTCTGGTGGCTAAAGTTAATCGTGGAGTTAGAGTTGAAAACAAGAAAGTTCTAAAAAAACTAAAGAAAACTGGTTATTTTATTTACGGCAATCACACTTCTAAATTCGATGGGGTTATTCCTCAAACCTGCCTTTGCAAACAAAAAGCTTATATCATCGCTAACTCGGACGCTGTTTCAATTCCTGGAATTCAAAATCTAGTAATGATGCTTGGAACAATTCCTGTTCCTTCTGATCCTGCTAGCGCCATCAATTTCCAAAACGCGATCGAGAAACGTTATAAACAAAACCGCGTTATTGCCATTTATCCTGAAGCCCATATTTGGCCATTTTGTCAAATTATTCGTCCTTTTGGTGAAACCTCATTCTCTTATCCTGCTAAATTAAATGCTCCACTTATTGCAATGGTGACGGTATATCGTAAACAAAGACATAACTCCCCGCTTAAAAGTAAGCCTAGAGCAACAATCATTCTCAGTGAACCAATATATCCAAATCCTCTCTTTAGCCAAAAAGAGAATATGAAGTATCTTCGCGATCAAGTTTACGACTTTATGGTTAAAACTAGTGAAAAAGCGAATAAAGTAGATTATATTTCATATGTGCCTTGTGTTGAACACAGTACACGTTTTGAAAAATAAATAGGAGGCTTATTATGGAACTAAAAGGAAGTAAAACTGAAAAGAATTTGCAAATTGCTTTTTCAGGAGAAAGCCAAGCTCGCAACAAGTATACATACTTTGCTAGCAAAGCTAAAAAGGATGGTTTTGAGCAAATTGCCGCCATATTCCTTGAGACTGCTGATAACGAAAAAGAACACGCTAAGTTATGGTTCAAGTTGCTTGAAGGTGGCGAAATTAAATCAACTTTAGAAAATCTAAAGGCTGCCGCTAATGGTGAAAACTATGAGTGGACAGAGATGTACAAAGAATTTGCTAAAGTTGCTCACGATGAAGGTTTTGAAGACATTGCTAAACAATTCGAAGGTGTTGCCAAAATCGAAAAAGAACATGAGGAACGTTATTTGAAGCTTCTTGAAAATGTCAAAGAAGGCAAAGTGTTCGTTGCGCCGGATGTTGTTGTATGGAAATGCCGCAATTGCGGTCATATCCATATCGGCAAATTTGCCCCTGACAAATGCCCCGTGTGCAATCACCCACAATCCTACTTTGAATTACGTGCTCGTAACTATTAATTAATTAAAACGTTAAAAATCGGCGCATATTGGCTCTTGCAATTTTAAAATGCATCAAGCATAATAATATGCGTCGCTTATGGACTATTGGTGTAGCGGCTAACATGTCTCCCTGTCACGGAGAAGACCAGGGGTTCGATCCCCCTATAGTCCGCCATTT
>Ga0172377_10004400_pt1 | contig 14480 bp, 14 predicted proteins | sample Pumphouse3metaG_FD_119749 | JGI IMG/M metagenome (GOLD analysis project Ga0172377, IMG submission 119749) | Leachate microbial communities from a municipal landfill in Southern Ontario, Canada - Pumphouse #3 metaG | ecosystem: Engineered > Solid waste > Landfill > Unclassified | place: Canada... | reverse complement strand
GCGCTCACCGGGGATACGAGCACATTTTTCTATGATTACCGCACCGTCTGCTATTTCAGGGACTTCAAGAGCCAAAAGCTCTTCTAAAAACTTAGGAGAAGTGCGTGAGAGTTCTATTTGGATACCATTTTCCTTATCCATACCGACGCGGCGTACAACTGCTTTGATATGATCCCCTACTTTAAATGTCTCACCTTTAATACGGTTTTTCATAGGCAGAACAGCACGCACTTCATCTACTTCGATGTAGGTTGCGTTTTGGTTGTCCACACGTGTTACTCGGCCAGAAACGAGTGCACCGATTTTGGATTTGTATTTGTTGAAAAGTTCATCTTCTACAAGTCTTTGGATGTGGTATTCTATCTCACGGTGGAGTTGTGAAGCGGCTGTTCTTCCATAGTCTTCTATATTGTGGTCAATTTGCAGCTGATCGCCGAGATCTACTTGATCATCATACTCTCTAGCTTCCGTGATTGACATATATGCAGGCGCTGTTTCTTCATCTTGAAGTCTTGCATCATCATCTTCAACAACAGTGATTATTTGAACAATTTTTACTTTTTTACTCTGTTTGTCTATCTGTGCTTCAAAAGCAAATCTATGATTGATAACTCTTTTGGCTGTCTGTACAAAAGCTGTTTTGAGTGCGACTAAAACGCTCTCTTGGCTAAGCCCTTTTTCATGTGCGATTGCATCTGCAATATCTAAAATTTTTTCCATTATAATATTCCTTAATTTTATTTCATAAAATGAAAGAAACCTTCCATCTAATTATACGAGGAAGCAACAAAGTCACTTTCTCTACGCTAACACCGCTTGGGTGGCTAAAGCTAGCCTCCTTAGAGGCAGAGTTATCGCTTTTTCACAAAAAATAAAATCTGTTGTTTGGGGATTTCTTATGAAGTTGCAAATTATACGCAAAAAGTGCTAAAAACATCTTTAATGCACCTTTTAGTACATTTTTACTATAATGCAAAACTTTTTATATTAGAGATAAGGATCGAAAATGGATTTAAAATTTGCAAGAACAGAGATAAACGCAAAGCCAAAAAAGGCAGAACTCGCAAAAATTGAGGCAAGTGTCGCAAAAGAAAACAGTGTTATTTTTTATTTTGACAGAGAAAACTCTCACAAAGATTTACTAGAACTTCAAGATTATTTTGAAGCAAAAGGCAAAAGTTTTTATATGAATGAAGTGAAATACGGTCTTTCAGACAATGAGTATATGTACCAAGTTCACATCGTAAGCTAAAGAGAGTCTTATGAGCAAAAAGTTATTTATAGAGACTTTAGGGTGTGCGATGAATTCACGGGATTCGGAGCACATGATAGCGGAGCTAAAAGAAAAAGAAGGTTATGAAACAACCGATGATTTCAAAGAAGCCGACCTGATTCTTATAAATACCTGTTCGGTAAGAGAAAAACCGGTTCAAAAACTTTTTTCAGAACTGGGCGTCTTTTACAAAAAGAAAAAAGAAGGTGCAAAAATAGGTGTCTGCGGTTGTACCGCTTCACATCTAGGAGACGAAATCATCAAACGCGCACCGTATGTAAGTTTTGTTTTAGGCGCTAGAAACGTCTCCAAGATTACAGAAGTCTTACACAAAGAGAGAGCTGTAGAGATAGATATCAACTATGATGAGAGTGAGTTTGCGTTTAAAGACTTCCGCACATCTCCTTATAAAGGTTTTATCAATATCTCTATCGGATGTGACAAAACCTGTACCTTCTGTATCGTCCCAAAAACGCGTGGTGAAGAGATATCTATCCCTGATGCGCTTATCATCCAAGAAGCACAAAAGATTGTAAACGCAGGGGCAAAAGAGATTTTTCTTTTGGGGCAAAATGTCAACAATTACGGTCGCCGTTTTTCAGGTGAACATGAAAAAGTAAATTTCACAGAGTTGCTGCGTCGCCTGAGCAAGATAGAGAAACTTGAGCGTATCCGATTTACCTCTCCACACCCTTTTCATATGGACGATGAGTTTATAGAAGAGTTCGCATCCAATCCAAAAATCTGTAAATCCATGCATATGCCGCTTCAAAGCGGTTCTTCCAAAGTACTCAAAGATATGAAACGCGGCTACACAAAAGAGTGGTTTTTAAACCGTGTCGCCAAGCTCAGACAAGAGTGTCCAGAAGTAACCATCAGTACCGATATAATCGTTGCGTTTCCGGGTGAAAGTGATGAAGACTTTGCCCAGAGTGTCGATGTGGTAAAACAAGTGAAGTTTGATCAGATATTTTCTTTTAAATATTCCCCGCGTCCCGAAACAGAAGCTGAGCATTTTACAAATATTGTCGATGAAGAAGTGGCTTCGGATAGACTCAGCTATTTGCAGGCTCTGCACAACGAAATACTGGACGAAAAAAACGCCCAACAACTTGGAAAAACTTTCAAAGTCTATTTTGAAGCACTCAACCAAGGCGGTTTTGTCGCAGGAAGAAGTGACAACAATCTTCTCATCAAAGTCAAAGGTTCGGATGAACTTTTGGGTCAGTTTAGAGATGTCAAAATCACATCTATCGGTCGTACTATCTTAACGGGTGAGATTCTTGCTTAAAAATCTTTCCCGCGCACTTGCGCTGTTTTTTCTACCCCTCATAGGGGCACTCCTTATCCGCTTTTTGTATCTTAGCAACAAAAAAGAGTTCCATGCTCCAAAAGAGATAGCTGATGAACCTATCATCTTTGCCTGTTGGCATGGAGAGCTGCTTATGCTTCCTTATCTCTATGCGCACTATCGCAAAATACCTCATGCAAAAGTTCTTATTTCAAGCCATTTTGATGGAGCGCTTATTTCCAAAACGATACAATATTTCGGATTAGGCACGATAGCAGGTTCTACAAACAGAAACGCAGTGCGTGTTTTGATAGAAGCCATCAAGACGATAAAAGAGGGTTATGATATAGGTATAACACCCGATGGACCAAAAGGTCCGCGTCATGAAGTTGCAGATGGTATAATAGTTATGGCACAAAAAACGGGGGCGAAGATTGTTCTCGTGGAGATCAAACCGACAAAATTTTGGCGTTTGAGAAGTTGGGATAAATTTACTATACCCAAGCCTTTTGGAACACTGCATTATTATGCATCTACCATGTTGGATGTAAGTGAAATGGGTTTAGAAGAGGCGAGGATAGTTATCAAAGAGGGGTTATTGCGACATGAGCACTAAAACACTGTTTCTTCTTTTAGCACCTGCTTTACTCCTTGTGATGGGCATTTATGTCCTCGTAAACCCTTCTTACCAAAAGTCTCTCCAAGCAAAGTATTTTTTTGAGACGGGTGATTATAAAGAAGCACTTATTTTGGCTAAAGAAGCGTTTAGCATGGATGTTTACAATAGAATGGCATCTACAATCATGGCGCAAACGATAACAGCACTCAAATATGCTTCTTATATCGAGATGGGCAAAAAATATATGGCTGCTATCAATGCCATAGCGACTCATGAAAATATTTCGGATGCGGATAAAGCAAAAATAAGAACTATGTGTGAAATTATGGTGAGAGAATATGTCAAGCTTGCTCCAAGTGTGATAACAGATGAGAGCTTGGTGAAAGAAGCTTCTGAGTATCATCAAAAGTTTGAGAAACTTCTTGAAAAAGTTACTCGATAGGCAAAGAATAGCTTTTCTGGAGTTCCTTGAAAGCTTCAAGGGTTATTCAGATCTCACGCTTGAGAGTTATGATGCTTCTATAAAAGAGGCACTTGCTTGTATAGAAATAGTTCAAGAAGAAGAGCACCTCCTCCTCAACCTTATGCCATATCGGATCAAAATAGCGCATTTAAACGCAAAAACGATTTCCAAAAAACTTAGTGCCATCAGAAGTTTTGTAGAGTATCTTAATGATAATGGTTTTTTTGTTGTTCTCAAAGCAGACTCAAGTGTCAAAATAGCCAAAACATTACCAAAACCTATCTCACATGAGCACATTATGCAAGCATTAGAACATACGCAAATAGAGGAGCGTTTGGTAGTGCTGATGCTTTATACTTTGGGTTTGCGTATCTCAGAACTTGCCAATATCAAGATAAGCGATATATCCGCCGAGTGGGTTCGCGTCATAGGGAAGGGAAACAAACAAAGAGATATTCCTCTTCTTGCAAGTACCAAAGCTTTGATAGAGAGTTATTTGCAAAGCAGCACGGCAAAAAAATTTCTTTTTGAAAAAAATAGAGGAAAATTAAGCGAAAATAGTCTAAGATATATCGTTACTAAAGTCTTTGAGAGGGTTGCCCTTAAAGTTACTCCCCACCAACTGCGCCATTCGTATGCTACTGCACTTCTCAACAGCGGAGCGCCTATAGTGGATGTAAGCGAGTTGCTAGGTCACTCATCCATGGCTACGACGCAAATATATACAAAATTAGGCAGTGCATTGAAACAACAAAATTACAATAAAGCACATCCTCTTTGTGGAGCGGGTGAGTAGTGTTTGGCTCTTTATATCTTAAAGTATTTATAAATATTATCCTCAAGCGCTCAGAGACTACCGTTTATATTGAGCTTCTTTCAAACAAAAATATTATAAAAAATATCGAAGAAACTTTTACTACAAAATCTATCAACGAAAAAATGCTTGATTTTATTTTGGAATATACCAATGAGTCTCCATTTTATTACGTTGCGATTCTCGATACATCTTCTGCACAGGGCGCGATACCAACCTGCTCAAAAAATCAAATCGGCATTTTTCATGATGTCACTTCTTCGGAACACCGATGTTTTAAGGAAAGATGGAGCTATTTTACATCACGGGAAGATTTGTATGCACTAGAAAAAACCTATAAGCCAATAGGGATAGATTTTGTATTTTCTCCTTTTGTGATGTTGGCTGAATTTTTTAAAGATAAAATAGATTCGCATTTGGCTATGTTTATTCTCGTAGAGGAAAAATATCTCTCTTTGGCTGTTTTTGATAAGTCTGAATTGCTTTTTGCAAGACATATGGATGTACAAAAACGCAGAGATGAAGAAGCACTTTTAGTGTATGATGAAAAAGCGGAAGAACTTCACTCCTATCTTGATGAAGGGATTGATTTAGAGGAAATAAATCCTATCGACGAGCTGGAGTTTTTAGATGATTTCGCAGATATTGCAGACCTTGACGCACTTGAAGAGATAGATGAGTTTGCTGATTCACAAGACTTAGAAGAAGAGTTCTATCAAGACCAAATTCAAGAGTCAAAAGGTACTCTAAGTGAAGGTTTTAATGAAGATTTTCAACGATTCTTATTGATACAGAGTTCTGTAAAACGCTTTTATTCAGAGGAAAAATATAAAAGTACTTTTGTGGAAAGTGTCTATATCGCCGATGGTTGTGGCGTCAGTCAAGATCTCAAACGCTATCTTGAAGAAGAGATGTTTCTGAGTGTTTATGTAAGAAAAATCGACTTGGCCAAGCAGGTTTGTGAACTGGCGAAAGCGGAGTTAAACTCATGAGATATAGCTACACAAAACCAAGAAAAAAGTCCATTTTCACACCGGAACTCAAACTTGCAATAACTTTTTTTATGATAACTCTGGGGATGCTTTTTTTAACTTATGGATTTTTATCTTTTAAAGATTTTAGTTTCCAAAGTCAAAAAGCTGAGATGATACAAAAAAGGTTTGATTTAGGTGAAGCTATTGAAGCTATGAAAGCAGAGGTTGCGCTTATCAACAAAGAGTCACTTTTGGGAGAGAGAATCACGACGCAAAATAGCGTGCTTAAAGATTCTATAACAAACCTTTTTGACCTAATTCCCCAAAGAATCACACTCTCAGAAGCATCTTTACTTGAGAACGGCCTTATACTCCACGGGATTACCCCAAATAAAGATATCTACAATTTTATGCTTCAAGCTCCCCTGCGTTCTATTTTTCATAAGACTTACAGCAGTTTTTATCCGCTTTCCAATGGATGGCTGCGTTTTGTCTCTACAAACTACATCGAAGATGACAGTTTTGAAAACAATATGACAGGTACAACAAAAGAAAAAACAGCAGAAGAGGGTGAAGATGAAAATTAAAATCTCACGCCAAAGTATCTATCTTATCACACTCTCAACGATTCTTTTGCTTTTTGTTGTACTTTTCTCTTTTTTGGTTTTGATTCCTGAGGGGAAAAAATACAGAGAGCACAGAGTCGAATTGCAAAAAGAGAATAAAGAGCTCACAAAGTACCAAAATTTTCATGATGAAACACTTGAAGTATATAAACAACTCCAAGCTGATAACCGTCATGTGATTGAAGCGCTCAAGAGTCCATTTAACATAGAACGTTTTGAAAAACTGCATAAAGAGCATTTTCAAACTTTGATAATCTCTCAAAAAGAAAAAATGGAGGATGAAGAGGCATTTAGTGTGTATGAAGTCAAAACAACATCACATATACATTCACCGAAAAGTTTTTATGACTTTTTGGATGCTATCAATAAAAGTGAGTGGATAATCGGAATCAATTTTCCTATACATTTCGTGCGTGATGGAGATTTGATAAAATCTTCTTTTACGATGCGTGTTTATGCCTCAGAGAAAAAACCACAGAAAGAAGATCTCAATGTAAGCGAATTAGAGGGTGAAGAGTAACTCTTTTATACGCTCAAAAACTGCTGCGTTTTCATAAAGAAAAGGGCGTAGTTTTGGCTCTAGTTTGAGTTTTCTGCAAGACTCTTTGAACTCTTTTGGCAAAACAATTTGAGTGTGTTGGAACAGAGTGATAAAAATAAACTTTTGACATCTACTCACAAGAAATTTTCTGCCTAGAACAAGCGTTTCTTTTTCTCTGAGCAAACTTCTTTCGTTTGCACTTGCCATATAACCCTGCGTTTTGAGATATTTGTCGATGGCATAGATATCACTGCGTTTATCACCGTTTGTTTCAAAATATACAAGTGCGCCAAGTTTTTTTATCTTCGTTGTTTTTATAAGCGCATTGAAGTCTGCATCAAGATAGACAAAACTTTTTTTGATGCCTTCGAGATGTTCCTTCATGAGCGGGTTTGTGTAGTTGTGTCTAAAATAGTTGCGTTTAATGGTTTCGTCACCGTTGCTAGCATCGAGAAAATATTTCCGCTCATGAGTCTCAAGATAGGCAAAAAACTCTTGTTTGTCATGATGTAAAAGCGGTCGCACAAGGGTGTAATGGGTACGCTCTTCAAACTCTTGCATTCCCGCCAGCTCAGCACAACCCGCACCTTTGCAAAACTGCATAAGCATCCACTCAAACCTATCACCGAGATGATGCGCTGTGAGAAGGTTTTGATAGTGGTATTTTTGTATGAGTGTATCAAAAAAGTTATAGCGAATTTCGCGTGCATGAGCTTCAAAGTTTTTTTGGATTTTTTGGGCTTGAAATGTGTGGCAGGTGAAGCTGTATTTTTCTGCCAGTTCATGAGCATACGCGACTTCTTCTTTGCTTTGTTCACGCACACCATAATCTATGATGGCAATATCAAAGCTGATGCCGTTTTCTAAAAGTAAAAAAAGAAGAGTTGTAGAATCTACCCCCGCAGAAAATGCGAGGAGATTTTTTTTATTTTGTAGTTTTTCGAGTGTTACGGGTTTAAGCATTATCCACGGTTGCCGTCAAAATATTGCCGATAAGTTCGGTGACTTTTGCTTTGTAGATAAGACCAAAACGCAGCTCTTTTTCGCCTGTGTGGTCATTGACATAAATCTCACCGTCAATGTCCGGAGCCCAGAGAAGTTTGCGTGCGCTCAGGAGATATTCGTGTTCATCACTTTCACCGTCTATGACAAGTTCTATCGTTTTGCCCACTTCAGCCTCAAGAGACTTTTGCGCACATTCAGCAGCGATAGCACCCAAAATCTTTGCGCGTTTTTCGATAAGTTTTGCAGATATCTTGTCGCTCATGTCATAAGCAGGTGTCGTCTCTTCATCCGAATATGAGAAGACATTGATGCGGTCAAAACCAAAAGATGCGGCAAACTCACACATCTCCTCAAACATCTCCTGCGTTTCTTGAGGGTGACCTACGATGAAACTTGTTCGTACAAAAGAGTTTGGAAGTGAACGCATAAAGTTGAGAAGTTCGAGTGTTTTTTCTTTGCCAAAACCACGTTTCATCAAACGCAGCATATCATCATTGATGTGTTGGATAGGCATGTCAAAATAGTTGTGAAAGATGGTGCTTTTGGCGATGTTTTTGAGCAGAGCCATAGTCGTCGTCGATGGATAGAGATAGAGGATTCTAGCAGATTTTACACCTTCTATGAGTTCGATACGCTGCATGAGCAGGCTTAATCCGTCTTTGATATTTTGGTCGCGAAGATAGGATGAACTGTCTTGAGAGACAAAACTAAAGTCATAATAGCCTTTTTTTACAAGACCCTCGACCTCTTTGGCGATAGAATCAAGCGTTCTGGAGTTGAGCTTGCCTTTAAAAGAAGGAATAGCGCAAAAGCTACAAGTCTGGTTACATCCTTCTGAGAGTTTGATATAGGCGTGATAGGTAGAACCGGTCACAACGCGCTCCGCTCCATCGATGAGATAGACCTGCTCAGAAAAGCGGCTTTTTTTCTCCGCAAGCAGTTCGTCGATGTGGTCATAATCACCCACGCCCGTAAAGATATCCACTTCAGGCATATCAGCGGCGAGTTCTTCTTTGTAGCGTTCGCTCAAACAACCTGCCATCACCAAAAGAGAGTCCTCTTTTCTTGCGTCATGAAGATTTAAGATAGTGTTGATGGACTCTTGTTTTGCCGCGTCGATAAAACCACACGTGTTGACGATGATAACATCTGCATTTTGACTGTCGTCAGTGAGTTCAAAATTTTTGAGTTTTCCCATCATGACTTCGGTATCGACGAGATTTTTCGTACATCCGAGTGATACTATGTGGAGTTTATTGTTCATATGTGCTACTTTGTAAAGGTGAAATTGAAATGGCATTATATCCAATTCTATACTGAAGGGCTCAGCTTTTATCTTTAGGTATCAGGGAATTATAAGCTATAATTGCACCATGAAAATATATGATGTTTTAATACTTGGAGCAGGTGCGAGCGGGCTTATGTGCGCGGCGCATCTGGATAAAAAATTGCGTGTTGCCATAGTGGAAGGCAATGAAAAAGTTGCCAAAAAACTTAAAATATCCGGTGGCGGCAAATGTAATATAACAAATGTGCAGGTAAGTGAAGCAAATTTTGATGGCGATAGTGAGCTAGTCGGATACGCCTTGAGTGTTTTTTCCAAAGAAGATTTGCTTCTATTTTTGGAGCAAAACGCAGTCGAACCTGAAATACGAAAAGAGCGCTATTACTTTTGTAAACGCAGTGCAGATGAGATTATCGATCTGCTCAAGGCCAAAACGCAGCACTGCGAACTTCTCCTCAACACAGAGATAAAAAGTATCAAAAAAAGAGATGAACTCTTTGAACTTCAAAGCGCTCATGGAGTGCTCAGAGCAAAAAAAGTAGTCGTCGCAACGGGCGGTAAAAGTTATGTAAGTATAGGTGCAAGCGAAATAGGTCTAGATATCGCAAAGAGTTTCGGGGTAAAAGTCAAAGAGTTTACTCCCGCGCTTGTAGGGCTGACTCTGCAAAAAGAGCAGTTTTGGATGAAAGAGCTCAGCGGACTTAGCTGCTATGTACATATCACGGTAGGTGAAAAGATACTCAAAGAAGAGATGCTTTTTGCTCATAAAGGTATCAGCGGACCGGCTGTTTTGTCTGCTTCGCTCTATTGGCAAAAAGGCAACATGAGCATAGATTTTTTGCCTGATATGAATATAGTGAAACTCGTCGAAGGAAATAAAAAACTTCTCTCTTCAGCAATACCGTTGCCAAAACGCCTCTCAAAAGAGCTACTCAAAGCCTTGGATGTCGAAGATATCGAATGTAGAAAACTTGGTAAAACAGCCTTAGAAAAACTTGTAAAGATTCATGATTATAGTTTTTCTCCGGCTGGAAATTTTGGCTTCACAAAAGCAGAAGCAAGCCGTGGAGGCGTGCTCTCTCATGAGCTCAACCGATATACGCTTGAAGCACTTGATGTTTCAAATCTCTATTTTATAGGAGAAGTCGTCGATGTGACAGGAGAACTCGGCGGATACAACTTCCAATGGGCCTTTAGCAGCGCAGTAGTGTGTGCAAACGCACTTTCTTTGGAACAATTTTGATTAAAGCAAAGAGTGCTTCAACTAGTACTCTTCCTTTTGAGAGTCTTGTGTTATCTTTAGATTGTTTGCCTCTGAATGTTTACTCTCTATTGAATAGGTTTCCTTTTTGGTTTACGAGAATGAATCAAAGCAACATCCACTATACAAACGCATTTCCAAATTTACAGATAATTATTTACCCTTAAAGCACAATGTTATCAGGGAATATATCTTCTTCTTTGATGACAAGAAATTCTTATAAAAGACATATGACCATATTTGACAATTATATGTTATTATACAAGTTATGAAAAATTACACAGATTTATTTGAACCGTTAAACTTGATTTATTATGAATATGATGCCAGTGTAAATACGCTTTATATTGATTTGGAACAGCCCAATACATACCATAGCATGGAGCTTGTCAGTATTACAAATCTTTTACAAAACAAGGGTATAAAATATCTTATAGATACGAAAAAAAATGTTCTTCTCACCTCTGATGCTTCTTTGCTTTCAAGCATCAAACGCCTTTTGCACTCAATCTACAGCGATATAAAGTATAAAAATAAAAACATCTATATTTTGAGTGATAAAAAAGTCAAGTATGCAAAAAATCTGCCAATGTTTGAGATAAAACCTCTGCAAAAAAAGATAGATTTTTCATCCTATGACGCACTTATCTTTACATCAAAAAATGCACTCTATGCTATCGATGCACTCGATACGGAGTGGAAAAACAAACCTGCTTATGCTATCTCTAGTCAAACAGCAAAAGTGCTCAAGACACTCAAGGGAAATCTTCGTTTTGTAGGCAAAAGTAACCACGGCAATAGTTTTGCACATGAGCTTATTCCTTTGTTGCAAGGGAAAAAAGTACTCTATCTTGGAGCTAAGGAAATTGTGTCGGATTTGGTAAAAATACTCAATGAAAACGCAGTAATATGTGATGATGAAGCAATCTACGAGACGGTTTGTAAAAATTATAGAGAAAAAATAGTGCTGCCAAAAAATGCAACCATCATATTTTCTTCTCCTTCTGCAATCAAATGTTTTTTGCAAAATTCACAGTGGGATGAGAGTTATAAAGCTATTGCTATCGGAGAAACGACTGCCAAAAGGTTTCCCTCTTACATTGGCGCTCATGTAGCACAAACAACATCGCTTGAGTCTTGTGTCCGTAAAGCATTGGAGATAAATAAGTGAAATTTTGATGTTTGAGTAGTGGTGGTCACGAACAGATTCGAACTGTTGACCACTTCCTTGTCGAGGAAGCACTCTACCACTGAGTTACGCGACCGATAAAATAAGAAAAGAATTCTACCAAAAAAAACTTAAACGAATTTTTGTTTCTTTATTTGAGAAATAGCTCCATATTTTTATATATAATTTAGGTGTACTAAGTGTATAATTCCAGCATTAAATACTTTATTTGAGCATTTAAAAAGCACCACAAGGCGAACTATGAATTTAACTGATTTTGAAGAGTTAGGGTTAAAAAATGTTGGAAAGGTTTATTATAATCTTGATTATGATGCGTTAATTCAGCATGAGCTTGATAATGGTGAATGTACCCTTACAAACAAGGGCGCAACAACTGTTGACACGGGTATTTTTACGGGGCGTAGCCCAAAAGACAAGTATTTTGTTGATCGCGATCCATCAAACAAATACATAGCTTGGGGTGATGTAAATCAGAAAGTAGATGCAAAAATCTTTCAAGAACTTTTAGTTGTAGCGCAGGAACAACTTTCTAACAAAGATCTCTACATCACAGACGTTTTTTGTGGTTCAAGTGCAGCTTCAAAAAAATCTGTACGTTTTGTGTCAGAAATAGCATGGCAGTCACACTTTGTCAAAAATATGTTTATCCGTCCTACAGAAACGGAACTAGAAGTTTTTAAATCTGATTTTACAGTGCTAAACGCATGTAAAGCAGTCAATACAAAATGGAAGGAACACGGACTTCATTCTGAAGTTTTTGTTCTTTTTGATATTGAAAATAACCTGGCTATCATCGGCGGTACATGGTACGGTGGTGAGATGAAAAAAGGGATTTTTTCGATGATGAATTACTGGTTGCCGCTTGAAGGTAAACTGCCTATGCATTGTTCTGCAAATGTTGGCAAAGAAGGTGACACAGCACTTTTCTTTGGTCTGAGCGGAACAGGCAAAACTACACTCTCTACAGACCCACACCGTGCACTTATCGGTGATGATGAACATGGTTGGGATGAGCATGGCGTTTTCAATTTTGAAGGTGGCTGTTATGCGAAGGTTATCAATCTCGATGCAAGCAGTGAACCTGAGATTTATGGTGCTATCAGAAAAGGTGCACTTCTTGAAAATGTAGTCATCTCAGAAGATGGAGAAGTAGCGTACGAAGATGCTTCAAAAACGGAAAATACTCGCGTTTCTTATCCGATAGAACACATAGAAAATCACCAGCCAAGCCTGATGGCAGGTCATCCTGAAAACATTATTTTCCTTACAGCAGATGCCTTTGGTGTATTGCCTCCGGTTTCAAAGCTCTCCAAAGAACAAGCAATGTATTACTTCTTAAGTGGTTATACTGCAAAAGTTGCTGGAACAGAGCGTGGTATTACTGAGCCTGTTGCTACATTTAGCTCATGTTTTGGAGAGGCTTTTTTACCTCTTCATCCTACTGTTTATGCAAAACTTCTAGGCGAAAAAATCGATGAGCATAAAGTGAATGTTTATCTTGTAAACACTGGTTGGAGTGGTGGTGTTTACGGTGTTGGAAAACGTATGAGCATCAAGAATACACGTGCTTGTATCAACTCTATTTTAGATGGAAGTATCAACGAGTGTGAATTTAACACGACTAAAACATTTAGACTTCAGGTGCCAAAATCTCTTGGTGAGATAAGCCCATCTGTTCTAAACCCGCGTGACGCGTGGGAAGATAAAGACCTCTTTGATAAGACGAGAGATAAATTAGCGGCTATGTTTATAGAAAACTTTAAAAAGTACGAGAGCGAAAGTAGTGAGTTTAATTACTCAGCAGCAGGACCAAAAGTAGAAAATTAATTTTCTACTTTACCTTCTTCTTTTTTTTCGTTGCTTGTGTCATATAAGTCCATAGCAACGTCCCAAATACTAAAAGTATTATCGGGGCAATCCAAGGTTTTTCTCCTATAAATTCAGCAACTTTTACAAGAGCACTTCCAGAATAATAACTTCCCAAACCGATAGATAAAGCCCAAACGCCAGCACTAAGAGCATTGTAAATGGCAAATTTTTTAAAGTCATATTTTGTGAGCCCTATTGCGATAGGCACAAGTGTTTTGATGCCGTAGATAAACTTTTGGAAAAGAATAATCCATGAGCCGTATTTTTTCATCATAACATGCGAAAGAGCTAGTTTTCTTCTATGTTTTCGCAGTCCTTCCATCATCACGCCCTTTTGATAACGTGCCATATAAAAAAGTAAAACATCTCCAAGTGCATTTGCAACAAACGCAACAAGAAGCACTAAAGTCAAATCCATTTTTCCCATATAAGAGAGTACCCCAGCCGCGATAAGAGCCACAAATCCTCCCCCAAGCGAGTAGAGAAAAAGTCCTATGTAGCCGTATGTCGCTAAATTACTAAATGTATCTTCCATGTTATTCCTATAGTTGTTTTATTTTTGCGATCTCATCGCGTAGTCGTGCAGCTTCTTCAAAATTGAGCTCTTTTGCAGCTTGTTTCATTTTTAGCATGAGCTCTGTTGTGAGTGCTTTACGCTCAGACGCCGGCATTTTATCCATTTTTTTGTGTTTTTGGTATATCCCGCCGTAATCTTCAACTTTGAGATTTTCATCTAGGCTGCGTTTTGTAGTCGTCGGTGTGATGCCGTGCTCTTTGTTAAAGTTGTCTTGGATTTCGCGTCTTGCGTTTGTCTTGTCTATGGCTCTTTGCATTGAGCCTGTCATCTTGTTTGCATAGAGGATAACGCGGCCATTTTCGTTTCTTGCCCCGCGTCCTATCGTCTGGATAAGAGCCGTTTCACTTCGTAAAAAGCCCTCTTTGTCTGCATCCAAAATGGCGACAAGACTTACCTCAGGCAAGTCGAGACCTTCACGAAGTAGGTTGATGCCGATAAGTACATCAAACTCCCCTAAACGCAGTGATCGAATGATTTGGTTGCGTTCTATTGTGTCGATGTCAGAGTGCATGTATTGCACTTTTATTCCAAGATCTGCAAGATATTTTGTCAGTGCTTCAGCCATTTTTTTTGTTAAAACTGTAATAAGAACTCTTTCATCTTTTACAGTAATTTTCTTAATCTCGTCAAAGATATCTTCGACCTGATTGTCTGATGGTTTTATCTCGATGATAGGATCAAGCAAGCCAGTCG
>Ga0172377_10004398_pt1 | contig 14481 bp, 13 predicted proteins | sample Pumphouse3metaG_FD_119749 | JGI IMG/M metagenome (GOLD analysis project Ga0172377, IMG submission 119749) | Leachate microbial communities from a municipal landfill in Southern Ontario, Canada - Pumphouse #3 metaG | ecosystem: Engineered > Solid waste > Landfill > Unclassified | place: Canada... | reverse complement strand
GCTAAAGAAGCGCCTGCTCCTGGGGGACTGCAATTTAATGCTCTCGGTTGGATGGATCGTCGGGGAATTCGTGACAGAAAGCATTTGAAGAAAGCGCAAAGCGTCATATCAGGTTTGGATTCCAAAGATAATAACGATGATCCGGTGCTGGAAGCATTTCATCAGGAACAGGCTAAAAAGGCAGCTGAACAGAAAGTCAAACTGGATGCTTTGAATAAGGCACGTGCCAAACAGGCAGCGGAATTGGACAAGAAAAAGAAAGAAGCTGAAAAAGGAATTGCCAACCAATAGTCTTTCTTCCTTTTTATCGATAAAAAAAGGTGTGATGATTATCATTTCTTTTCCTCTCTGGGAACGTTCTTTTAATTTACAATTTCGAACACTTAATTTTTAAATGATTGTTTGGATTTTCCATATAATTATTATATCTTTGCAACAAATTACTTATTATGTTTGAAAATCTTAGCGACAGACTTGAACGTAGCTTCAAAATATTAAAAGGTGAAGGAAAAATCACCGAAATAAATGTTGCTGAAACGATGAAGGACATTCGCCGGGCCTTATTGGATGCGGATGTCAATTATCGGGTGGCCAAGGACTTTACTAAACATGTCAAGGAAAAGGCTCTTGGCATGAATGTGCTGACGGCTGTGAAACCAGGGCAACTTATGGTGAAACTGGTTCATGATGAACTGGTAACACTCATGGGTGGTGAGGATGCTCCTTTTGTCTTGAAAAGTCATCCGGCAGTGGTCTTGATGAGTGGTCTGCAAGGTTCTGGTAAAACTACTTTCAGTGGAAAGCTGGCTCAGTATTTAAAAACTAAGCAAGGAAAGAAACCATTATTGGTGGCTTGTGACGTGTATCGTCCTGCTGCTATTGATCAGTTGAAGGTAGTAGGCGGACAGATCGAAGTACCGGTTTATGCTGAACCGGATAATAAAAATGTGAATACGATCGCGGATCATGCCATCCAACAGGCGAAGACTGATGGGAATGATGTCGTGATTATCGATACCGCCGGTCGTCTGGCTGTAGATGAGCAGATGATGCAGGAAATTTCCAGTCTGAAAGATCATGTACGTCCTGATGAAACATTGTTTGTCGTGGATGCCATGACCGGTCAGGATGCTGTCAATACAGCGAAGGAATTTAATGACCGATTGAATTTTGACGGTGTCGTACTGACCAAATTAGATGGCGATACACGTGGTGGTGCAGCTCTTTCTATCCGAACTGTAGTCAGTAAACCGATCAAGTTTATCGGAACGGGAGAAAAGTTGGAAGCTATGGATGTCTTCCATCCTTCCCGTATGGCTGACCGAATTCTGGGAATGGGTGATGTGGTCAGTTTGGTAGAGCGTGCTCAGGAACAATTTGATGAAGATGAAGCTCGTAAACTTCAGAAAAAGATACAGAAGAACCAATTTGATTTCAATGATTTTCTCAAACAGATCGGACAAATCAAAAAGATGGGGAATCTGAAGGATCTGGCAAGTATGATTCCTGGTGTGGGTAAAGCTATTCGTGATGTAGATATTGACGACAATGCCTTTAAAGGTGTTGAAGCGATTATCAGAAGTATGACTCCTACGGAGCGTACACATCCGGAAATACTGGATTCGAGCAGGCGTCGCCGTATAGCAGGCGGATCTGGAACGGATATCCAGCAGGTTAACCGGTTGATCAAGCAGTTTGATCAGACACGCAAGATGATGAAGATGGTTACCGGTGCAAATATGGCTGGTATGGCAAGGAAAATGAAGGGTATGAAAATGCCGAATGTGGCAGAATAACTAAGTATATATGACTCTAATTGACGGAAAAGCTACAGCGACGGCTATCAAAGAGGAGATCGCAGAAGAAGTTAAAGGAATCGTTGACAATGGAAAAAAGCAGCCTCATCTGGTAGCTGTGCTCGTGGGGCATGATGGTGGTTCCGAGACTTATGTCAAGAATAAGATGATAGCCTGTAAGGTGTGTGGCATCAAGTCTACGCTGATTCGTTATGAGGACGATGTTACAGAGGAGGAGCTTCTTGCTTGTGTCGATCGCTTGAACAAGGATGAGGATGTGGATGGTTTTATCGTTCAGTTGCCTTTGCCGAAGCAGATTGATGAGCAGAAGATTATCATGGCTATTGACTACCGTAAGGATGTGGACGGTTTCCATCCGGTTAATGCCGGTCGTCTGGCTATTGGCCTTCCTTGTTTTATTTCTGCTACGCCGTTAGGGATCTTGACCTTGCTGCAACATTATCATATCCATACGAGTGGAAAGAAATGTGTAATCATCGGGCGCAGTAATATCGTAGGGAAGCCTATGGCGCAGTTGATGATGAATAAAAAATATGGGGATTGTACGGTGACGGTGTGTCACAGTCATACTCAGGATATTGCAAGGGAAACCCGTGAAGCAGATATTCTTATTTCGGCAATTGGCAGACCGGATTTTGTCACTGCTGAAATGGTTAAAGAGGGAGCCGTAGTGATCGATGTTGGTACTACGCGCGTTCCTGATCCTACTAAGAAGAAGGGATTTCATCTCAATGGTGATGTGAAGTTTGATGAGGTTGCTCCCAAATGTTCTTTTATTACTCCTGTTCCGGGTGGAGTTGGCCCGATGACCATTTGTTCTCTGATGAAGAATACATTGGCAGCTGCAAAAAAAGAATATTATCGTTAAAATAGAAACAATAAACACTTGATTTTTTATAACTCTCTAATTTGTTCGGGGTTGGATGCAGTGATGCCTCCAGCCTCTTTTTTATTATAAGAGGTAAGTAGGAAAAACACAATATAAGTTGGACAGATTTTATCTTATTTGCACAAGTTGATGGAGCAACAACTATTCCTGCTTCCTGAGATTTTGTGGACAGGAAATGCAAAATCCAAAATCTCCCTTTATATGTTCAGATAAAAAATAGATAACCCAGATTCAGATATTGATTACTTCAATACCCCCATAGGGTGTTTCATGTTCGAAAGCATGCTTAGCAGTAAAGAGTCCCCCATAGATACCTGCACAGATGAGTACACCACCGTGAGCGAACAGAGCGGTATTATGATATGGTTTTTTCTTTAATTCATCCAGAAAGGAACTGATGCGGGCATAGAGTTGCGGAAAACCTTCACCGTTCGTGCAGGCAAGATGCATGTAATCATTATACCATTTGAGGATGAATGAGTCCGTCTTGGCAATATCATCAAAACGCTTCATTTCCCAATCTCCCATGTTCATTTCCTTGAGTCGGTTATCAATGGTGGCTATTCCTAATTCTTTCCCGGATGATACCGGAAAACCACTTGTGGAATAACCACAAAAAGCAGCTAGTTTTCGGGCACGGCTTAAAGGAGAAGTGAATACTGCATCAAAATGGGATTCAATTCCTTCTTCTTTCATAATCTGTTCCAAGTTGTTTTCAGTTATAGCAGCTTCCTTGAGGAATGTATCTGCCAAAGGTACATCAGTCCATCCATAACATGTTCCTTTAGGTACGTCTACTCGTGTATGCCTGATCAGTATGACTTTCATGATTATAATATATTTTCAGTGATATAAAGACTGAGTTCAACAAGTAGGAACAAGGCTCCACAACAGTCACCTGTATATCCGCCGATCTTTTTATAGAGGAGTAGGTACAGGAAGTACATTACGAAGCATGGGACAAACAACAGAAGTTCCCATCCTGAAAAATGAATATAATAGAGGAAGATGATCATGGGTATAGCCCCCTGTGCGAAAAGGCTAAGCCCCGTTTTGATAGAAAATTTACGATAAATGACTTGATTCTTAGCTTGTTCAACAGGTCTTGCATAGGGAAGCATCTGAATGATCTGTCCAGCTATCATTTTAGAGAAAGAATCTGCAGCAATAATAAATAAGAAGGTATAAAGATCATCTCTGCTTCCTGCAATATTGAGCAGCATAAAGAAAAAGAGTAGTTCATAAAAAATGATCCCCAGTACACCATAGGTACCAATCTTGGAATCCTTCATGATTTCAAGAATCCGTAATTTGCCAGTTCCTCCTCCGAATCCGTCAAAGAAATCAGTCAGGCCGTCTTCATGTAAAGCTCCTGTAGCCAGGATACGGACAATCATAGCAATAAGGACACTTACTGTAATCGGAAAGAACTGTTTACATCCGATAAGTGCTCCTCCCATCATCGCGCCTGTCAGCCAACCGACAAGAGGCCAGTGCTCTACTACTGTTTCGTATGCAGCCTTTGGTGGCTGGTGAATTCTCCAAAAAGGCAAACGTGTAAAAAAGATGAAGGCAGCTAAAATGCGATCAGTCCATTTGATGTTACTATCTATTGCTATTTTCATAAATTGTTGTTTTCAATATCTAAGGTTGGAAGTATCGTTTTCTTATTTTATAAGTAGCGTGATGATTTTTTGAGAATCAGAAATATTTTGTAATATGGCCTTCATTGAAGGAATTCATTTCATTGATCATACGTACAGCCGAATCGATGATTGGGAAAGCACATATTGCTCCTGTTCCTTCACCTAATCGAAGTCCTAATGAAAGAATGGGACGGGCATGTAAAAGGTGAAGCATTTTCCGGTGCCCCTTTTCATCTCCACAATGCCCGAACAATGCGTAAGGAAGAATATCCGGCTCGAGTTTAGAAGCTCCCAGAATGCAAGCCGTCATGATGAAGCCATCTATTATGATGATCATCTTCAGTTCTGCAGCCCGCAGCATCGCTCCAATAGCACCGATCATTTCATAACCTCCGAAATAACGCAGGATTGAGCGTACTTTTTCCAGTCCTGTTTCATGATGAGTATTAAGAAAACGGATGACAGCTTGTTGTAGTACCTCTTTTTTATGTTTTAATTTCTCTGAATTAAGTCCTGAACCAGCTCCGATGCATTCTGATAGAGGAAGATGGCCAAACAAAGACATCCAGATAGAGGAAGGGGAGGTGTTTCCGATTCCCATTTCTCCAATGCTGATTACATTACAACCTTTCGCGTAACAGCTATCAACGAGTTGTGCTCCCTTTTCAATGGCTTCATCAAATTGTTCTTCGGTCATAGCCGGGCCATCAAGAAAGTCCTTTGTACCAAAGTCAATCTTGTCGTTGATAATCTCAGGAATTGCAGATAAATCATGATCTACTCCCATGTCTGCGATTATCAGATGGAAATGATGCTGTCTGCAAAACAGGTTAACACCGCCGCCACCACATGTGAAATTGATCATTTGTTGCCATGTGATCTCGCGTGGAGAAGCACTTACTCCTTCACGTTCAATGCCATGGTCGCCACCTAAGAGTAAATGGCAGGGATAGCTGAGACACGGAGACAGAGTATGTTGCGCAAGACCTATCTGTAGAGCAATATCTTCAAGTAAGCCCATAGAGCCTTTAGGCTTGTTCAAATTGTCAATTTTTATTTCAAGAGGTTGCCGTAAACTTTCATCTGGGTGTTTAATATGAAAAGTACGCATATTTCTTAGGATTTTTATAAGATTTTTTTATTAAATCTGTTTTTCTTCTTTTATGGTTACAGGAATTCCTGAAATCATCAAGATGACTTTGTCTGCTTTGGAAGCAACATACTGGTTAAACCATCCTAACAGGTCTGTGAATCTCCGTTGTACGAGGTTGCTGCTGGTTCCGCCACTTCCGATTTCATTCGTAACGAAGATAAATGTGGCATCCTGATTAGTAAAGTCATCGAATTCCGATTCTATTTCTTTCAGAACTTTATCTACAGAAGGCTGTTCCTTAGCGTTTTTCTCGCTGTTAAAGAAGAAATTAGTACACCATAAGGTAAGGCAGTCAATGACGGCCACCTTATTGGTTATAGAAAGAAGAGAAAGGCGTTTTTCTTCTTCGATGTTGGTCCACTCAGGACCTCTTCGTTCCTGATGCCGTTTGATCCGTGTTCTGAATTCATCATCCCAGATATGTGCAGTGGCTATATAGACAGGATTAGGGGAAAGGCTTAGAGCCAGATGCTCTGCAAATTCACTTTTCCCCGAACGTTGTCCACCAGTAATTAAAATTACTTTTTTCATCAGACATCAAAAGTACAAAATAAATTCGAATACAAGTTGTTTATTGAATAAAAAAAGGAAGAAAGGAGGAGTTTCTACATTTATTATTATAAAGCATAAAATATTGTCAAAAAAATTTGGAAGTTAAACATTTTTTTTGTTACTTTGTAGTAGGAAGTCCTAATTAAAGTACATGTGTATATAATCGTAAAGAAAGATTAAGAAATAATTAATAAATTTAGAGAGATATGAAAAAGTTAGTTTTATTGTTTATTGCTGCTACAATGGCAGTTTCTGTATCAGCTCAGACTGTTACAGAGAGCAAGACATTTGACAATTGGTACTTAGGTATCAATGGAGGTGCTGTAACGAAAACAACCGGTCATAATTGGCTCGGTGGGCTGGATCCTAATGCAGGTATTCGCTTAGGTCGTTACTTTACTCCTGTATTCGGACTTGCTGCTGAGAGTAATGCTTATTTTTCAAATAAGCCTTATGCTTCTGCAAAAACAGGTGTTCGTTTCTTGAATACAAGTTTATTGGCTACAATCAATCTCAGCAATTGGTTCGGTGGTTATAAAGGTGCTCCCCGTCCTTTTGAGGTAAGTGCTGTCTATGGTTTTGGATGGGGGCATTCTTTTGGTAATGCACAGGTTTATACAAGAGCTGCCAACATGACAAATGATTACAATTTTGTTGCTGACCACGGAATCAACAGCCATCTTGATAACATCAGCTCTAAACTGGGTCTTGATCTTCAGTTTAATCTTGGTCAGGCTAAGGCTTGGCAGATTTATGTGGAACCTGCTATCATCTATGCATTGAACGGTGATGGTTATGATGGTGCTGCTTACAACGTAAATCGTTCTTTTGTTCAATTGAACGCAGGTTTGATTTACAAGTTTAAGAATTCTAATGGCACTCACAACTTTACAGTTGCTCAGCTTCGTGATCAGTCAGAGATTGATGGTCTGAATTCTCAGATAAACAATCTTCGCAATAACATGAATGAGAAAGATAATCAGTTGTCTGCTAAGGATAAGCAAATAGAAGATTTGCAGAATGCACTTAATGCTCGTCCAAAGTATGAGAAACCAGCTACAGCAACCAATCTGCAGCCTACAGTTCTCTTCCGTCAGGGCAAGTATATTATTGATCCTGCTCAGTATGCTTCTATCGAGTTGATTTCTCAGTATATGCATGACAATAAAGATGCTAACATTGAGATTAAGGGTTATGCATCTCCAGAAGGCACTGAAGCATTCAACCAGAAACTTTCAGAACTTCGTGCAGAGGCTGTTAAGAAGGCACTTGTTAAGAAGTATCATATTGCAGCTGATCGTCTGACTACCAAGGGTATGGGTGCAACCGACAAACTCTTCAAACAGATAGAATTTAACCGTGTTGCTACTTTTAATGATAACAATGCAGCAGAATAAAGATTAACTTTTGGTTAATTAAGTTGGAAGTCCCGGCATTCAAGATGAATACCGGGACTTTTTAATTATATCTGCTCACTCAGATATTACTATCAGGTGATAAAAACAGTATTTTACAGGATAAACCAGATAGTAATTTTTATGCATATAAAAGATTTAAAATTGCAAATTTATACAGTGATGATTAAATTTGTTACTTTTATACTGGTTTATCTTTCGAATTTGCTTTATTTCTGAATTTATTTATTAGATTAGTTGGCTGTTTTTCAAAAACTCCTTATCTTTGCAAAAGAATTATTGTAAGATATAGGAGATTATGAAACATCAGTTAAGGAGTGCTGTCTGTACTGAAGGCAGAAGAATGGCAGGAGCTAGAGCGCTCTGGGTTGCCGCAGGTATGAAACCGGAACAGTTTGGTAAGCCTATTATCGCGATTGTGAATAGTTTTACACAGTTCGTACCTGGGCATACACATCTTCATGAGATAGGGCAGGTCGTCAAGAAAGAAATAGAATCATTGGGATGTTATGCTGCAGAGTTTGATACGATAGCCATTGATGATGGAATAGCAATGGGGCATGATGGCATGCTTTATTCTTTACCTTCACGAGATTTGATAGCAGATTCTGTAGAGTATATGGTAAATGCTCATAAGGCTGATGCTATGATTTGTATTTCCAATTGTGATAAGATCACTCCGGGAATGCTGATGGCTACTATGCGTTTGAATATTCCTACGATATTCTGTTCCGGAGGTCCGATGGAGGCAGGTCGCTGGAAAGGGGAGAATGCAGATTTGATTACTGCTATGATAAATGGCGGTGATCCCAGTTGTAGTGATGAAGATTTAGCAAAGATAGAGCAAACGTGCTGCCCGGGCTGTGGATGTTGTTCAGGTATGTTTACTGCCAATTCTATGAATTCTTTAACAGAGGCGATAGGACTGGCTCTTCCTGGGAATGGAACAATACTTGCTACACATAAAAACCGTATCCGGTTGTTCAAAGATGCTGCCCGTCAGATTGTCAAGAATGCTTATTCTTATTACAGGGACGGAGATGAGAGCGTTTTACCACGTCATATTGCTACCCGTGATTCTTTTCTCAATGCTATGACCTTGGATATTGCCATGGGTGGCAGTACCAATACGGTTCTTCACCTGCTGGCAGTTGCCCAGGAGGGTGATGTTGACTTCAAAATGTCTGATATAGATCAGTTGAGTCGTAAAGTACCTTGCATCTGTAAACTGGCTCCTAATACCCAGAAATATAGTGTTCAGGAATGTAATCGTGCCGGTGGTATTTTAGGAATCCTCAATGAGTTGAATAAAGGTGGATTGATCCACGGTCAGGTCAGGCGAGTGGATGGAAAATCTTTAGACGAAGAGATGACTCAGTATGATATTACCGGGAATCAGGTTGACCCTGAGGCAGATCGTATTTATCATAGTGCGCCTGGTCGTCAGTTCTCTACTGTCATGGGTAGTCAGGATACACAGTGGGAGAGTCTTGATACAGACCGTTCCACTGGCTGTATTCGGGATTTGCAGCATGCTTATACAAAGGATGGTGGTTTGGCTGTTCTTTTTGGCAATATTGCTCAGAATGGTTGTGTCGTGAAGACCGCAGGAGTTGCACCGGAATTATGGCATTTTGAAGGCCCGGCAGTATGTTTTGACAGTCAGGAAGATGCTTGTGAAGGTATCTTGGGCGGAAAAGTGAATGCTGGTGATTGTGTAGTCATCACTCACGAAGGGCCTAAAGGTGGACCTGGAATGCAGGAAATGCTTTATCCTACCTCTTATATCAAGAGCCGTCATCTTGGAAAGAAATGTGCTTTGATTACTGACGGTCGTTTTTCTGGAGGTACATCAGGGTTAAGTATTGGACATATCTCTCCAGAAGCTGCTTCTGGTGGAAATATAGGTAAACTGAAAGATGGTGATATTATTGTTATTGATATTCCAAGCAGAAGTATTTCTGTGAAACTGAGTGATGAGGAATTAGATGCTCGTCCACAGCAACCTTTAAAACGTAATCGTGTCGTGTCAAAGGCATTGAAGGCTTATGCACAAAGTGTTGCTTCTGCAGATATGGGAGGTGTCCGTGTCATAGATTAGGTATCGGAATGCTTATGCTTTCGTAAACGTCTTTAGATCAATAAGATATATTTGTAGATTGATGGTAAGGTATAAGTGCTTTAGGATAGGTATCAGTATATTTTAAGTTAAGAGAGAAAGAGGTAGATTATGGGAAAAGATATGATTACAGGATCAGAGGCGTTAATGCGTTCTCTTCGTCTGGAAGGAGTTGATACAATCTTTGGCTATCCGGGGGGAAGTATTATGCCGGTATACGATTCTGTTTATACTTATACAAGAGGAGAAAAGAAATGCTTTAATCATATTCTGGTTCGTCATGAGCAGGCAGCTGCCCATGCTGCAGAAGGTTTCGCTCGTGTGAGTGGAAAGGTTGGCGTTTGTTTGGTGACAAGTGGTCCAGGCGCTACAAATACGCTTACTGGAATTGCTGATGCGATGATGGATTCAACTCCGATTGTCGTGATTGCAGGTCAGGTAGGTATTGGAGTCCTGGGGACAGACGCTTTTCAGGAAGTGGACCTTGTCGGTGTTGCTCAGCCTATTACGAAATGGGCTTATCAGATTCGTCGGCCGGAGGATGTAGCGTGGGCTGTCAGTCGTGCCTTTTATATAGCTCGTTCCGGTCGTCCCGGACCTGTAGTCCTTGATTTTCCGAAAAATGCTCAGGTCGGCAAATGTGAATGGAAGCCGGTTAAGGTGGAGTGTGTCCGCTCTTACCGTCCTTATCCTGAATTGAAAGAGGATGCTATTCGGAGTGCGGCAGAACTGATCAATCAGGCAGAGCGCCCTTTTGCGCTTGTAGGGCATGGCATCGAACTCGCCGGCGCACAGAAAGAATTGATAGATTTTCTTGAGAAAGCTGATATTCCGGCTGGAAGGACTTTATTAGGACTTTCTGCTTTGCCCAGTGACCATCGGTTGGATATGGGAATGCTCGGCATGCATGGTAATTATGCCACAAACATGAAAACGCAGGAATGTGATGTGTTGATCGCGATAGGGATGCGTTTTAGTGACCGTGATACCGGTACTCCTTCCACTTATGCAAAACAGGCAAAAATCATTCATTTGGATATAGATAAAGCGGAAATCAATAAGAATATCCCGGTTGATATCCCGATTATCGGAAACTGTAAGGAATCTCTTCCAGCTATTACAAAGTTGCTGGATAAGCGAACTCATACAACTTGGATAGATTCATTCCGCAAGTATGTAGATGAGGAGCGCGAGAAGGTCATCGAACCTGATATTCATCCTAAGGATGGACCGATGCTGATGGGTGAAGTCGTAAATGTGGTGTCTGAAGCAACTGGTGGTGATGCCGTTTTGGTAAATGATGTCGGACAGAACCAGATGATTTCAAGTCGTTACTTTAAGTTCCGCCATCCTCGCTCTATTGTGACCAGTGGAGGTTTTGGGACTATGGGATTCGGACTACCTGCTGCTATAGGAGCTACGTTTGGTGCTCCAGACCGAACGGTTTGTTGCTTTATGGGTGATGGTGGTATTCAAATGAATATTCAGGAATTTGGTACCATTATGGAACAGCAAGCTCCCGTAAAAATGATTTTGCTGAATAATAACTATTTAGGTAATGTCCGTCAATGGCAGGATCTGATGTTCAATCATCGTCATTCTTTTACAGAGATGCTGAATCCACATTATCAGGAAATCGCAGAAGGGTATGGCATTCCTTATGATATAGTGATTGATCGGAAGGACTTAAAGAAAAAAGTGGAGCGAATGCTTTCTACAAAGGGCCCTTATCTGTTGGAGTGTGCCATTAAAGAGGATGAAAACATCGTGCCTATGATCCTTCCTGGAACTAGTGTGGAGCAGATGCAACTGATACTGGATTGCTGAATGATAAGAAAATATCGGATATAACCATATAGGAAAATAGGAGAGTGACTTTGTTTTGACATTTATTATTTAGAAATACAGACTTGGCAGATTAGTTTTGTATATTAATAAGAATTAAAGATGGATAGTAATAAAAAATTATATACCTTATTAGTTTATTCGGAGAATATTGCAGGCATTTTAAATCAGATTACTACTGTTTTTACCCGTAGACAGGTAAACATAGAGAGTTTAAATGTATCTGCCAGTAGTGTCAAGAACATTCATAAGTATACGATTACGACTTGGAGTGAGGAAGAGCAAATCATTAAGATTACAAAGGCCATAGAAAAGATAATTGATGTCTTGAAGGCTGATTATTATCTGGAGGATCAACTTTTCATCCATGAGGTAGCCCTTTATAAGATTTCTTCATCTGTATTGCTGGACAATCCGGAAGTTTCTCGCTCTATTCGCCGGCATAACGCTCGGATGATGGAAGTAAATCCGACCTATAGTACTGTGCTTTTAGCGGGATTGACTGAAGATATTACAGATCTTTTTCATGCTTTGGACGATTTCGGTTGTCTTTTGCAGTATACCCGAAGTGGAAGGATTGCAGTTACACGCAGCTTTCAGGAGCCTATTTCTGATTATCTAAGGAGCTGGGGCAAGTCGGAGGATGTGCATGAAAAGTAATCAGGTGAGGCAATATGATTTCATTGCTGAAGAGTTTCATAGTGATTTCACGCGCCATCTTTTCTGGGGTGAATTGGGGCAAGAATTGCTCAATACTTCAGATTATCATAGTAGTGAGCATGGCTATGGCATGGATTACATGAATGGTATTCACCGTACATGGGTATTGAGCCGTTTAGCTATTGAGATGCAGGATATGCCAATGGCTAATCAGAAATATACGATAGAGACGTGGGTGGAAAATGTATTACGGTCATTTATAGGCCGAAATTTTGCCATCGTTGATTCTCTGTCACATAAAGTGTATGGTCATGCAAAAAGTATATGGGCGGTTATTGATACGAGAACGAGAGAACCTATCGACTTAAGATCGATTCATGGTGATGATATTGAAAAGTATATCAATAAGGAAAAAGTATGTCCGATAGACAAACCTTCCAGAGTTCAAATAGGTAGTGATGCTGTTAAAGTTCGTACTCTTGATACCTATTATAATGATGTGGATGTAAACGGGCATATCAACAGCATAAGGTATATTGATCATGTTCTGGATCTTTTTGATCTGGACTATTACAGACAAAATACTCTGAAGCGTTTTGAAATTGCTTACGTAGCGGAGAGCCATCAGGGTGATCTGCTGAATTTTTATCGTAAGGATGAGGGGAATGGTATTTATTCGTTTAAAGTTACTAAAATAGAACCGAAAGCTACTAAAGAAATTGAAGTTGTAAGAAGTAGGGCTGTTTTTGTAAAAAAGTGATACGAAATTTTGCTGTTTCATTTTAAATTATTACCTTTGCAACTAATTAAGGGAAATATTAAAAAGATCGATAGAAAGGATTGATTTTACCTCCGGATATCGAGCTTGATAGATAAGAGAAATTTAATTTTATAGAGATTTTAATCGTTCAACAGCGGTCTGTGTTGGCCGCATAAAAATTATATCAATATGGCACAAATCAATTTCGGTGGCGTTGTGGAGACAGTGGTCACCAACAAGGAGTTTTCGTTGGAAAAAGCACGTGAAGTATTAAAAAATGAAACGATTGCAGTTATTGGCTATGGTATTCAGGGCCCTGGTCAGTCTTGTAATCTGCGTGATAATGGTTTCAATGTCATTGTTGGTCAGCGTCCTGGTCGTTCTTATGAGAAGGCCAAAGCCGATGGTTGGGTTCCTGGAAAAACTTTATTTTCAATAGATGAAGCTGCAAAAAAAGGTACAATCCTTTGTATGCTGCTTTCTGATGCAGGTCAGATTTCACAATGGCCTGACATTAAGAAGAACCTGACAAAAGGCAAGGCTCTTTACTATTCTCATGGCTTTGCAATCAACTGGCAAGACCGTACAGGGGTAGTTCCGCCTAAGGATGTTGATGTCATCATGGTAGCACCTAAGGGTTCCGGTACTTCTCTGCGTACAATGTTCCAGGAAGGCCGCGGTCTGAACTGCTCATACGCAGTAGAGCAGGATGCTACTGGTAAAGCTGAAGACAGGGTTCTTGCCATGGGTATTGGTATCGGCTCCGGTTATCTGTTTAAGACTACTTTTCAGCGTGAGGCCACTTCAGACCTTACAGGTGAGCGTGGAGCTCTGATGGGTGCTATTGAAGGTTTGCTCGAGGCTCAGTACAATGTCCTTCGCGAACATGGACATTCTCCTTCGGAGGCTTTTAATGAGACTATTGAAGAATTGACTCAAAGCCTTGGCCCGTTGTTTGGTGCTAAAGGTATGGACTGGATGTATGCAAATTGTTCCACTACAGCACAGCGTGGTGCTCTTGACTGGGCTCCTCGTTTCCGCGATGCCATTCATCCTGTAATGGAGTGGCTGTATCTCTCTGTAAAGAGTGGAGTGGAAGCACAGATTTCTATCGATAGTAATTCTCAACCGGATTATCGTGAAAAACTGAATAAGGAATTGAAGGCTATGCACGATATGGAGATGTGGCGTACGGGTGAAACCGTTCGTAAACTCCGTCCTGAGAATAGTGATAAATAAATCTTGTATTTGAGATAAACTTTTTCTCGTACATCATGTTGTGGAGGATTGATTCCGTGAGGACTCAATTCTCCCTTTTTTGTTACTTATAAATAAGAGTTATTTGTACACAATGTATGTTATTGATACAGAAAAGAACCGTCAATATGAATAATTTCTTCGTCTACCAACTCTTGTAGCGCCGCTTTTAGAGTTGTTTCTGATCCTTTAAACTGATGTAGCTCTGTTAGGTTATGCTTCTTTCCGTCTGCAAGTAGATTCAGAATCATTTGCCGGTCCGTGTATAGGCGTTTCTCTGAGTAGAGGTTGTTCTGATGTTCCAGACAGACATCACACTGACCGCAGTCTTTAGTATGCTTTTCTCCAAAATAGAGGAGCAATTGTCT
>Ga0172377_10004397_pt1 | contig 14481 bp, 11 predicted proteins | sample Pumphouse3metaG_FD_119749 | JGI IMG/M metagenome (GOLD analysis project Ga0172377, IMG submission 119749) | Leachate microbial communities from a municipal landfill in Southern Ontario, Canada - Pumphouse #3 metaG | ecosystem: Engineered > Solid waste > Landfill > Unclassified | place: Canada... | reverse complement strand
GTCTTCTCCAGTATCGGCTTCTATCCTGTAACTCCCGGACAGCCAGCTTACAACATTGGCAGCCCGCTGTTCAACGATATCCAAGTTCGATTGGGGAATGGCAAGATCTTCAGAGTCATCGCTAACAATTGTTCTGACGAGAACAAATATATTCAAAGTGCGACCCTTAATGGTGTTGCTTGGAACAAACCATGGTTCGCACACGATGATATCAAGAATGGAGCGACACTTGTACTTGAGATGGGAAACCACCCAAACAAGGCTTGGGGTGTCGACAAATCTGTTGCTCCTCCATCATTGGATGTTGAGAAATAAGCGATTTGGCCCGATATGATCTTCTTTGAAAGAAGCAGATCGTTTGGCTTCATTCATTTTGCGGTGGTGAGACATCCTTCCAAAGCAAAGCTGTTGGAAGGTTATTTTACCGCGATGATAGAATAAATCTGCATGATGCAGCGTTTAAAACATAAAACTTCAATCTTATGAAGAAGATATTGTTAACCATCATTGTCTTATTGAGCTGTACATTTGCTATTGCCCAGCACGACGTTGGAACCTGGTCGCTTGTACCAAGAGTTGGCGTAAATCTAGCCAATGTGTCCAATATGCAGGTTTCGGTCTTGAATACTGGAGCTCAATCAGGCGAGAGCATTTCGCTGATCAAATCGAATTACCTCGAAGCATTCGTTGGGGGAGTTGACGCTCAGTACCAAGCTTTTAATAAAGTAGCTTTCTCTGCCGGGGTGTTTTATTCGGTACAAGGATATCGTTTTCCGGCTTATGAGAATATCTTGTCAGACAAAAGCCATGTTGGAACCAGTGACTTTCAACGAAACATGACCTACCTCAATTTTCCTGTTGTGGCGCATTTCTTTGTCGCGAAAGGGTTGTCCGTGAATGTCGGTGCGCAAGTTGGATTCTTGTTGGCAGCGAAAGATAAATATAATGAATCAAAATTTACGTTTGATAAGGATGGAAAAATAATTTATGCTACAGACGATCAAGGTGCGCCTATTTATGCAAAAGCTGTGGAAAACGATGTCAAAGACCAATTGAACGATGTTGATTTTTCCATTCCTGTTGGGCTATCCTATGAATGGAACAGTGTTGAGATCGTTGCAACATACAATTGGGGAATGAGCAACCTAACAAAAGAGGGGAGCGAAAAGAATCGCAACAAGGTGTTTATGTTGACGGTTGGCTACCAATTTGACTTGTAAATCGTTCTCACTTCTATTACTAATCAAAGAAAATTAAATCTTAAAAATATCTCCAAAATGAATTATCAATACGATAAACGTGTCATCCTGACACTTGATGCGGGAGGAACTAACTTTGTTTTTTCTGCCATGCAGAGCAGTCAGCAGATTGTACAGCCATTCGCATTGCCTGCGATGGCTCACGATCTAGACCTTTGCTTAGGACAAATAGTAAAGGGATTCGATATGGTGAAGAGTCAACTCTCTGTAGAAGCATCGGCCATTAGTTTCGCTTTTCCCGGCCCCGCTGATTACGAAAATGGTATCATCGGTGATTTACCTAACTTTCCTTCGTTCCGTGGAGGAGTTGCTTTAGGACCGTATTTGCAACGTAAATTCGGAATCCCTGTATTCATCAACAACGATGGTAGCCTCTTTGCTTATGGAGAAGCGATGGCAGGAGCATTGCCATTGGTGAATAAGCGATTGGAGGAAGCAGGCAGTCCCAAGCGTTTTAAGAACTTGTTGGGAATCACCTTAGGAACCGGATTTGGTGGCGGAGTTGTCATCAATGGCAACCTGTTGGTAGGCGACAATGGTGTGGGTGGTGACATCTGGTGTTTCCGCAACAAGAAATTCCATCATTATATTGCAGAGGAGAGTGTTGCGATCCGTGCCGTGAAGCGCGTTTACAAAGACCTTTCTGGTGATGAACGACCATTGGAGCCAAAGGATATCGCTGATATTGCAAATAAGCAGAAAGAAGGTGATGATGAGGCAGCACGTCAGGCTTTTGCCGAATTGGGCGAGATGGCTGGTGATGCTATTGCAATGGCTGATACCATCGTTGACGGATTAGTTGTCATCGGAGGAGGTGTTGCGAAGGCTTCTAAACTGATCTTCCCTGCATTGGTGAATGAAATGAACAGCAAACTCAAGATGATGAACGGCGAAGAAGTTGGTCACATGCAAATGAAGGTATTCAACTTGGAAGACGAAGTGCAGTTTGATGAGTTTACCAAGGGTGGTGCCAAGAAGTTACTGATACCAGGTAGCGAAGATGAAGTGGACTATGACCCTGTTAAACGCATCGGTGTTATCAGCACCACGAATGGAGCCAGCGAGTCGATTGCCCTTGGTGCATATGTCTTTGCACTGAACAAGCTCGACCAATAGAAAGTTGTCGTAACGTACTGTTGGCTAATGCGTTATGCTATTGCCTAATCGTTGACAACCAAAACCAATGGTTTTGCCTTACAAAGTAGGCTCTTTTGCCTTACAATCTTAGCAATATTGTATGACAAAAGAGCCTATTTTGTATCTGTGCTTGGTTGATCTTGTTTTTTTACCTTCAATTCTTATGTGTCAAAGTCCTGATGATGCTACGTGAAAAGAGCGATAGTAAGCATGTTACATCTTTATTTTTATGAATAACCTATTGGGTATTGTTTCGAATGCATATTTGTTCTATCTTTGTAATATCACCGAAACGTGATGTCCCAATATCTTGATTGACGGTGTAGAATCACCGATTGACAATTCTCGGATATGTATAACTTAACGGTATTGAATATGAATCATCATGGAAAAAGTATTTGTGGTGTACTGAAAACAATCCGCAAACAGGTGGCCGAAGCCAATGCCATTCCTTACAACGTGAAGAAATGTGACTTTAAGGGCGAATGTCGGGGTACTTGTCCGGCGTGCGAAGCCGAGGTAAGGTATATCGAACACCAACTGGATTTGCGGAAAGCGGCCGGCAAGGCCATTGTCTTGGCGGGCATATCTGCCGGTTTGCTGGCCTTTACTCCATGCGATTCGAAAGCACAAACGGTTCAGCAAAAGACGAAAAATCCTGATGTAACGCGAACCAAAGGTATGGTGCCGATGCGATTGGATGATCTAACGGATACGTCATCATCGAAATGTGATTCGACAGACACACTTCAAACAAAAAAGAAACAAACCGGGAAATCAGAGAAAACAGCAGCCTTTCAGGCACCCATCGTGAAAGAAGACACGCTGATGGTTCCCAAATCGGTTGAGGTAAATGCAATGGTGTTGAACGATAAGCTCTTTGGTTTGGTCGAAGAGATGCCTTCTTTCCCCGGCGGACCGGCAGCCTTGATGGCCTTTATTGCTAATAACATTCGCTATCCTCAGGTTGTTCATGGCGATGGTTTGCAAGGTAGGGTGGTGGTTGGGTTTATTATCGAGAAAGATGGCCGTATTACCCATGCCAAAGTGATGCGTTCGGTCGATCCGAGTTTGGACAAAGAAGCCCTGCGGCTCATTCAATCGATGCCCAAATGGATACCCGGAAAGCAAGATGGACGTCTTGTGCGAACACGATATTACGTACCGGTGTCTTTCAAACGGCAATAGCGATGGCTTCGGATATGGGTTATCGGCGAGCTCCGCTCATTGCTCTTTGTCGTCATCGATTGGCCATCGATGGAACGGGAGTCGTAACCTTGGTGGCTTTTCACGGGTGTACCTTGCGTTGCAAGTATTGCCTGAACAGCACTTGTCTGCACCCCTCGGGCATTTGGGAACACTATACCACCCACCAATTGTTGGAAGAAGTAAAGGTAGACCATCTATATTTCGTGGCCACAGGCGGTGGAGTGACCTTCGGCGGGGGCGAACCTTTGCTGCGAAGTTTGTTTATCAAGGAGTTTTGTGAGATGGCCGATAAGGCTTGGAACGTTTCGTTGGAAACGTCATTACAGGTGCCTTTATTCCATCTCAAGCGTGTTTTTCCGTTTGTGAACCATTATTTTGTGGACGTAAAAGATACGGATGCCGATATTTATAGGGCTTATACCGGTGGAAAATGGCAACAGGTGTCAGACAATTTGCAATGGCTGGCGGCACAAGGTGCACAAGACAAGGTTACGATACGCGTTCCGCTGATTCCCGATTTTAACACACCTGCCCATCAAACACACAGTCGTGAGTTGCTCGAGCGGATGGGTTTTACTTCATTTGACGTGTTCGATTATGCCATAAGATAAAGCCTGTCACCGCTTCCCAAACTTTTTAGGATGTTGTACTGGTTCTGGATGCATGTGGATGACGGATACTATTCGGGATAAACCAGATTTTTCTCTTCTATTTTTTCCAAGACTTCTTCTACGTATTTGCGCGATTCGTACTTGGCCATGGGCAGGTCGTGCAGCAAATAGTTCCCACAGTCTTTCGCAGCAGCGCCTGGAATTCCGCCTTCGTAATCGGCAATAAAACGGAAAGTGCGTATCATCAGGTCAACGATGTCACGGCTTTTGACGTCGCCTTTCATCACGAGATAATTGCCCGTGAGGCATCCCATCGGTCCCCAGTAAATGATTTTGTCTTTCCATTCGTCATCATTGCGCAGATAGGTCGCTGCCAGATGCTCAATGGTATGAATCGCCCCTTGATGCAGTGTCGGCTCGCGATTGGGCTCTTTCATGCGAATGTCAAAGGTAGTGACAACTTGATTGCCGACAGAATCTTTCCGGCTTACATAGATACCTCGTAACAATTTGTTGTGATTGATCGTGAAAGAGGGTATTTTGTCCATAATGATATTGTTTGAAAGAACGATAATGCTTCCGTGTGCAACATCGTAACGGAGAAGCATCTTGTTTTGAATGAATGATGATTACAATTTATTGTCGTTCATGACGACCTTCATTGGAAAAGGCTGTAGATACCTTTTCTAAAAAAGCCTTTGTTACTTGGAATGATCCTTCGGCCATTCTATTCCAGAAATCAAAGTACTGAGCAGCCTTTTCGTCTTTCAACGGAACGTCACTGATGATGCGGAACGAAATAAAAGGAGTGTTATAGAGGTAACATGTCTGTGCGATAGAGCAACTTTCCATGTCGACAGCCATAGCCTTTGGGAAGTTGTTCAGTATCTGTTGCATTTTTTCCCGATGATCAACGAACCATTCACCGCTGACAATCAATCCACTATAAATCTTTGTACCGCAGTTGATAGACAGCGCTTTTTCAACCAAATCGGTGGGTGATTCATATATGGCGGGCAGCCCGATGATCTGGCCCAACTCGCATTCTGCTCCACAATAGGCATCGTGATAAGTGCATCCTGTACTCACTACCACATCGGTTGGGTTTAAAGATACGTCTGCTCCTCCTGCAACACCCGAAGAAACGATTAGTTCGGGATGGTAGTTGTTGATCATCTCAACTGTTCCTATGGCAGAATTTACTTTTCCAATTCCACATTGCTGCATCACGATTTCGTCTTGTCCGATGTGTCCCAGGGTGAAGATTTTCGCCCCGATTTGCTCTTCATGGCTGTCGTCAAACAGCGTCTTGAGCTGGGCTTGCTCCTTTTCCATCGCAACGATAATACCGATTTTCATAACTTCACAATTCTATTTTGGGACAAAGTTACTAAAAACTGACTGAACTTTCGATTCAGCAGCAAAGTTTTACTATCTTTGCAGATGATAATATGCACCTTTTAGCAAACAATCTGTATGATTTTGGGAGGTGAAATGCATCATCTTAGCAGTCAATTCTAATCGTTTTTCACAATCATGAAAACTTTGAAACAATATTGGTTGGACCTTGCCGCCATTGTGTTATTTATCTTCCTTTCGTTTGCATACTTCATGCCTGCAGACTTACAAGGGCGTATCTTATATCAACATGATAGTTCGGCAGGGCGCGGAATGGGACATGAAGCCTCGGTTTACCGTGAACAGACGGGTGAGATTTCCCGATGGACCAATTCCATTTTCGGTGGTATGCCTACCTATCAGATTTCTCCATCGTACAAAAGTACCGATGCCTTATCGCAAGTAATGAATGCATATCATCTATGGCTGCCTGAGAATGTATGGTATGTATTTGCCTTTCTCTTGGGTTTCTACATCATGCTGCGCGCATTCAACTATCGACAGGAACTGGCTGCACTGGGTTCCATCATCTGGGCTTTCTCCAGTTATTTCTTTATCATCATCGCGGCAGGACATATCTGGAAGGTGATGGCATTGGCTTATCTGCCCCCAATGATAGCGGGTGTGGTGCTGGCCTATCGAGGGAAATATCTGTGGGGATTCCTATTGACGGCCATCTTCACGGCCTTCGAGATAAAAGCCAACCATGTTCAGATGACCTATTACTATCTATTCATCATCCTGTTCATGATCATTGCTTATCTCGTAGAAGCCATTCGCGAGAAGCAGCTGGCTCGCTTTGGAAAGGCTACTGCCGTTTGTGCGGCAGCAGCCCTGATAGGTATCAGCATCAACCTCAGCAATTTGTATCATACCTGGGAGTATGGACAGGAATCGATGCGTGGAAAGAGCGAACTGGTGAAGGCCCAATCGGCTAACCAGACCAATAATGGACTTGACCGCGACTACATTACACAATGGAGTTATGGCATCGGAGAAACGTGGACCTTGCTGGTACCTAATGTCAAAGGTGGAGCGTCTGTTCCATTGTCGATGAATCAGACAGCCATGAAAAAGGCCGATCCCAGCTTGATGGAGATTTACCAACAGCTAGGACAATACTGGGGTGAGCAACCCGGAACCAGCGGACCTGTGTATGTAGGTGCTTTTGTATTGATGCTGTTTATCTTAGGTCTGTTTATCGTGAAGGGACCTATGAAATGGGCTTTGCTGTCTGCAACCGTTCTATCTATCCTTCTTTCGTGGGGAAAGAACTTTATGCCGTTTACCGATTTCTTTATCGATCATGTCCCGATGTACAGCAAGTTCAGAACGGTATCGTCCATCTTGGTTATCGCCGAGTTTACGATTCCGCTCCTGGCCATCATGACTTTGAAACGTATCGTGGACGAGCCAGACATTCTGAATAAGAAACTGAAATTTGTTTATGTCAGCTTTGGGCTTACAGCAGGGTTCTGTCTTTTGTTTGCATTGATGCCCTCGCTGTTCTTCTCTGATTTTATTTCAAGCCAGGAGATGGCAGCCATGAAGAATATTCCAGCCGAATACCTTAACCGATTGCTGCCGAACTTGCGCGAAATGCGTCAGGCAATCTTCACGGCCGACTGCTGGCGCTCTTTCTTTGTTATTGCTATCGGCACGCTGATACTATTGTTGTATAAGACAAAAAAACTGAATACTTCGTGGATGATCGGCGCCGTTACGCTGTTATGTCTCATCGACATGTGGCAGATCAATAAACGTTATCTCAACGATGACATGTTTGTTGAGAAGAGTGTTCGCGAAACTCCACTTGAAATGTCTACGACCGACAAGCAGATTCTACAAACGAAAGAACTGGATTACAGAGTATTGAATTTGTCAACAAGCACGTTTAACGAAAATGAGACAAGCTATTTCCACAAGAGCATTGGTGGATATCATCCTGCAAAGTTGCGCCGTTACCAGGACATGATCGATACATACATCGCTCCGGAGATGTCGAAATTGATGACAGCTGTGGTTAAGGCACAAGGTGATATGACCAAATTGAATGGGGATAGCATCTGCCCAATCTTGAACATGCTGAACACCAAATTCTTTATTATGCCACTCCAAGGCGGTCAGACTGTTCCATTGAAGAATCCATATGCTTTTGGTAACGCATGGTTTGTCGATAAGTTGACCTATGTTGACAATGCCAACGAAGAGATCGCTCAGGTGGGTAAGCTGAAACTTCGCGATGAAGCCGTTGCCGACAAGAAGTTTCTGAAACAGCTGGGGCAAGCCGTTGTGCAGGATAACACCTCGCTGGTGACCCTTAAAACATATCAACCGAACCAATTGACTTACGAAGTTGAGTCGAATAAGGGTGGTGTTGTCGTCTTTTCTGAAGTCTACTATCCGGGATGGACGGCAAAAGTCGATGGTCAATCGGTTGAGGTCGGTAGGGTAAACTACATCCTTCGGGCAATCAATGTCAAGCCTGGTAAGCATGAAGTAGTTCTAAGTTTCTTCCCTAAGTCGGTCGATATCACTGAGAGTATTGCCTATGCAGCATTCGCATTGCTCGTTGTTTTGGTACTGCTCGTGGCCTTTATCGAATTCAAGAAGCAGAAAAGCAGTCGCCAATAATTGGTGATAGATAGAATAGGGTAACACTATTGATAACTGGAGGAAATCATCTCACCTGAACAGAAAATAGATAAATACAATCCATACATGAAGAAAATATTTCTGGTACTGTTCTGTGTACTAACCTATTTTAATATAACACAGGCACAGACCATCTGGTATGATCCGATGAATGCTGATCATCCACAAGTGATGGGTCGTGGTTGGAATGATGAAATAGGAAAAACATATCACCGACTGCCAGAGCGTGCAATGCCAAATTTGCGTAAACCACTGTACGATTTGTCGCTGAATAGTGCCGGGATGTACATCAAATTTGTGACCAATGCCAAAGAAATCACGGTCAAATACAATGTTGCGAATACCGAGAAGTCGTTTTTTAACTTGGTGAGCATTGCTCATAGTGGCATTGATCTTTATGCAATGGATTTAAATGGACAGCAGAACTGGTGTTCGTGTTTTGGAAATGCTGGCATCGATAAGCAGACTGTTACCTATCACTATCAGAATCTTCAATACCAGGATACCATCAGGGGAAATGAATATCAGTTGTTCTTACCTTTGTATAATACGGTAGAAACGCTATCCATCGGTGTTCCTCAAGGCGCATCTTTTACGTTTTCACAGCCTGATGTCGACAAGCCTATTGTTGCCTATGGTACCTCTATCACACAAGGAGCTTCTGCCTCACGGCCGGCCATGGCGTGGACCAATATCGTACAGCGCAAGACGCAGTACCCAATGATAAACCTTGGTTTCTCTGGAAACGGGAAATTAGAAAAGGAAATGTTTTCGTTACTGTCTGAAATCGATGCACGAATGTATATCATTGACTGCATACCGAATATGGGTCCGTTGCTAAAAGAAATATATACCCGTACCATTGATGGTGTGAAAATGCTGCGTTCAAAGCGAAATGTGCCGATTCTGCTGGTTGAAAATGCTGGAAACATGAACCGTGTTACCAACCCATCTAATGAGCAGTTGTATGAAAAATGCAATGCAGAATTGCACAAAGCATACGAAGAACTAACCCGTTTGGGCTATAAAGACTTGTATTATCTTTCTGAAAATGAAATCGGAATGTTGCCCGAAGGCCAGATTGATGGCATCCATCCCAACGATATTGGTATGGAATGTTATGCTAATGCGTATGTCAAAAAAATACAATCTATCTTCAGATGGCCTGAAAATAACAAATTTACGCCGATACAACAACGTCGCGATGGAACTTATGTATGGACCAATCGCCACGATGAAGTATTGACGAGAAATAACAAATCAAATCCAGATGTCTTGCTCATTGGTAACTCCATCACACATTACTGGGGTGGGGAACCTCTCGAAAAGATTGCGCGTGGACAGGATTCCTGGAAGAAACTCTTTAAAGGCCATGTTGCAACGAACATGGGATTCGGATGGGATCGTATTGAGAACGTTTATTGGCGACTGTTGCATGGCGAAATAGATGGCTGCCAGGCCAAGCACATCTTCCTGATGATTGGAACCAATAATATCGGTATCAATACCAATGAAGAGATCGTTGAAGGCATCGTTGGTTTGGTTCAACTGCTGAGAGAGCGGCAGCCTCAGGCTCAAATCCATGTCGTAAAGATCTTCCCGCGTAGGAATATGGAAGACCGTGTTGCGGAAATCAATCAGCTTTTGGATAAGAAGTTGGCAACCGATTCTAAGATCTCGCTGGTCGATGTCTCCTCTCAATTGCTGTTGAAAGATGGAAGTGGAAAGATTGACGAGAGTCTTTTTGCAGATGGCCTGCATCCAAATGCCAAAGGATATGATAAGATTGCTAAGATTTACCACCAATACTTGAAGTAGTATTTCAACAAAATGGCTCGGAAAAATCAATTTTTTTCCGAGCCTTTTGTTTTGTATTCCTGCTAAAAATGATGTTTGTTATTTAATAAACAGCACACCGTTAAAAGAAAATTGTCTGCGATCAGCTTCATTGATCAACGTAAAATTCGTAATCACGAGTTGCGCTTTATCGTTTTTCATGACCAAATATGCATTCTTCTTTGTATTGCCCATCTGTTTTAACTGACTGATGGATACTACGAAAGTGTTTTTTATTTCATGATTGTTTTCTACATAGGATGTGCTGAAAGTGAGTTGATTTCCTTCTATCTTGAATTCATCTTGACCATTATATTCATTGACCAACACTCCGGATCGGTATCCCTGAGGAATTGGGATGAGGGCTTGTGAATTACTGTTTCCTCCGTTGATCTCTGGTTCAATCATGGGCAATCCTTTCATTTCTTTCTTGGTTGTACGGAATAGTGCATCCAGTCGATAGCCGTAGGTATTTACATCTTCTTTCAAAAAGCCTGTAGTGCTTTCTTTCTTGAATTCATTACGTAGGTATTCTATCTTACTGTCAATCTGTTTTGCCGTCGCATAACCTGCTGTTTGCAATAGTTTGCTGTAAGTTGTTTGGTCCATTGGCAACTTTGTCATACGAGATTCTGCTAGCAATTCGCGCACATTTTTCTTCAATTGCTGCTTGGTAAAACTTGTAATGTTGACTGGGAACAGTGATACTGCCAACAAGATAACGGCAAAAGATGTGGCAATCCACATCACCTTACGCGATCGGCAAACAATCAATCCGATGCAAACGGCATAACACCATACATTAAAAAGCAACAGATACAGACGTGAAATGGTTACACCATAGTCGTTGAAACGGCGCACAAGGCCGATGGTCATCAACACCAACAGGGGCATTACGACAACAGGCAGATAGCGAACCAATAGCCGATCGAATATCTTTGCATTCGGAACACTGTTTACCGGATAAAGCAAGCCGATGATCACAACCGTTAATAGCATTAATACCGATACTAGCCACGATACCCATCCGTCGGGCAACTGCCAGGTAACAAGAATTTTGACAGCATAAATATATAATGTAAACAAATAGGCAAAGTGCAATGGAATCAACAGAAAATGAATGATACTGTTCCCCAATTTGTGTTGCAGCCAATTGTCATGAGAATACTTTCTTTCACCTTTTGGCAGTTGAACCAACACCAGAAGTGGCGCAATCAGTGAAAAAGAGAAGATGGCAGTGTCTGCTAAATAAGGGTCATTTATTTTCATTCCGAACAGAAAACGGAACGATTGCATCAGCAAAAGCAATCCCAAAAACAAGACCAATGATGTTAATGATGCGATGATGGCACTGATTTTCACCTTGATCAGGAAGTTTATGGCTGGCAGATCATTATCCTGTCGGATAAAAGGTAATGTGACCCATCCTATCAGCATGGCAAAGATGCTCACGCCGACAGCGATACTTTGGCCGTGACTGAGCGGATATTGGGTAGCCCAAAATATGCATAATGCAAGCCAAAAAAGATGGAAACATCCTTGTATAATCCATCCTTTACTATGGTTGGGCATATCTTCGGTCCACAGCTGCAGCATCAGTGACAGTACCATGGCAGACAATGGATAGAGCATTAGAAAGAAAGTGGTTCCTTGCATCTCGACACCATGCCTTAATAGGTGATTGAGATACATCAATGATAGGCACGACAACACGGCAAAGACTACCGTTAGTTGAAATCGGATAAGGATATCTGACAGCTTGTTTTTCCAGTTAAGTAGGATAGAATGATTTGCCATGATAGGTAATGACAGTTAATAAATAGAAAATCGGTGGTAAATATATGCAAAAATAGCATGTGTGGCAAGTAATGACAACAAAAAAATCATTAAATTAGCAGTTGATTTTCCCGTCGAGTGTTTCATCCGTTTGGATGTCAATGGTCGACAAATTAGAAATGAACAAGTAAAAGATGAAATTTTCAACTGCCGTACAGATAGAACCGTCCTCGTTTCACATAGACCCATTTGAGCAGATGTTGTTTGTGGGATCGTGCTTTGCCGACAGTATGGGGCAGCGATTCAAGGACAATCTGTTCAGGGCTGTCGTCAATCCTTATGGGGTTATGTACAATCCTGCGAGTGTACTTCATACCATCCAACGGTCGGATGAGGCGCCTCGAGTGGCCATTCTGACCCTTGGCACGAACCATGTTTATATCTTGAAAGAAACAAACGAGATTGTTGACAACTGCCAGAAAAGGCCACAATCGTTGTTTAGGGAAGAAAAATTGTCTGTAGAATCGTGCGCGGCTTATCTTGCCAAGGCCGTAGATATCTTGTACAGTCGCAACCCTGAGGTGAAGGTAATAGTCACCATCAGCCCCATCCGTTATGCTAAATACGGCTTTCATGGCAGTCAGTTGTCAAAAGCTACATTGTTGTTGGCTGCCGATCGCTTGGTTGGTCTGTATCCGGATGTGGTGACTTATTTCCCCGCGTATGAGATTGTGAACGATGAATTGCGCGACTATCGGTTCTACCAAGAAGACATGTTGCATCCTACCCCTCAAGCGGTCAGTTACATTGAGCAACGTTTTTCGGAAGTGTTCTTCAGTGATGCCGCCAAGCGCTTTGTGGAGGAATGGCTCCCCATTAAAAAAGCTCTGTCGCACCGTCCGTTCAATCCCGATTCAGCAGAATACCAGACCTTTTTTAAAAAGGCACTGGAAGACAAGCAAACTTTGTTGAGACGCTATGGTCAAATAGAATAATGGGCACGCTTTTTTTTCAGGCTGTTCATTGTCCAGGCATCTTTGCTTGTGTTGAAAGCCTGGCAAAAGAGTGCATATTGAATGGCAAAAGGGTGCAATTTGTTCCGCAATATGCATGCTTTTGACGTACAATCCCATGCATTTTGTAAAATGCTGTCAATCCATTCGATTATATGATTGCTCGAGCTCAGTTCTCTCTTTTCGAGTCTTCGTCCATCATCTTTCAATATCTTTCAGAAAAAAAATCAAGGATACGGTTGATGGTAACGTTTTGATTGTGTTACAAGGTCTTGAATCAAAAAATGTGATGTCTATGATGCACGTGGATATGTTTTCTTGTTTACACGACCATCAAATCAAGATTTTTTTGTAAGTTTGCATCACGATAACGTTGAGGCCCCTATTGTGGCTATTCGTTTATCCTTTATACAAAACGATCATACGTTAAATTTAAAAATAACAACATTATGAAACCTACATTATTACTGCTAGCAGCCGGTATGGGTAGCAGATACGGCGGTCTGAAACAACTCGATGGTCTGGGCCCCAATGGAGAAACCATCATGGATTATTCTATCTACGATGCGATCAAGGCAGGATTTGGAAAGCTTGTTTTTGTGATCAGAAAAGACTTTGAGAATGACTTTAAAGAGAAGGTTCTCTCCAAATACGAAGGTCATATCCCTGCAGAGTTGTGCTTTCAGTCGTTAGACAAGTTGCCCGAGGGATTCGATGTTCCGGAAGGACGCGTGAAACCATGGGGTACCAATCATGCTGTGATGATGGCCAAAGACTTGATTCACGAGCCGTTCTGCGTCATCAACTGTGACGACTTCTACAATCGTGATGCTTTCATGGTTATTGGTAAGTTATTGTCCGAATTGCCCGAAGGAGCCAAGAACGATTATTCAATGGTTGGATTCCGAATTGGAAACACGCTTTCTGAGAATGGTACCGTTGCTCGTGGCATCTGTTCGAAGAACGAAGAAGGTCACCTGACGACTGTAGTAGAACGTACTGAGATCATGCGTGTAGACGGAAAGGTAAGTTATAAGGACGAACAGGGCAACTGGGTTGCCGTAGACGACAATACGCCCGTATCGATGAATATGTGGGGCTTTACGCCCGACTACTTCGACTATAGTGAAGCTTATTTCAAAGAATTCCTTTCTGATCCAAAGAATATCGAGAACCTCAAGGCTGAGTTCTTTATTCCATTGATGGTGAATAAACTGATCAATGAAGGAACGGCAACTGTGAAAGTGCTCGACACTACCAGTAAATGGTTTGGTGTGACTTACTCAGCCGACCGTGAAGATACCGTTGCTCGTATTCAGAAGTTGGTAGACGAGGGCGTTTATCCAGCAAAATTATTCTAATAAGAACAAATATTGACAAGTTGTCAAGTAGGTCAGTGAACAAGACTACCGCCCCCTGCTATTGGGAGTGGATCAGTTTGAAAAAAACTTTAGCTTCGTTCACGGGTCGATTTCGCAACTTGTTCATTTCATAAGATTGTTAAGCTACAACCATGGATATTGATATTCTCTCAGAAGAAGAGTTGAACAAGATGAGACTGCTCATTACTGAAGCGCAGCATGTACT
>Ga0172377_10004388_pt1 | contig 14502 bp, 9 predicted proteins | sample Pumphouse3metaG_FD_119749 | JGI IMG/M metagenome (GOLD analysis project Ga0172377, IMG submission 119749) | Leachate microbial communities from a municipal landfill in Southern Ontario, Canada - Pumphouse #3 metaG | ecosystem: Engineered > Solid waste > Landfill > Unclassified | place: Canada... | reverse complement strand
CATTAGACTCAAACATACATTTGAATGAGATTTTAATCAAGTAAAAATAGTTTGAAAGCCTATCCGTGAAGTTTGAAAGCTTATCAATAGAGTTTTAGATAAGGAGTTTTGGGAATTAAGTCCTTATTAAAATAGTAAATTATTTGCTAAAATGCTAACGTTTAATGAAATATTATTCAATTTTCTCCCCTCGTGCGGGATTTATTGCTGAGCAAGCGGCAAGACTATAAGCACTAACTAACTTATATATTCTTGCTCAAAAGTATTTATTAATGGATTTAGTACTCTACTCTATTACGGAAGTCGTTTCTTATTTCGTATTTCAGGTCTTGAAGCATGGAGGCTTTAACGGCAATTGTAAAATTCCATCCTTGACGATAGCCAAAAGGAACCCAATTCATTCGCATTTCCCAACAATGTAAATCGCGATAGAAATCTATTGAAGTGTAGGTGTAGTCTTTGTTGATGAAATCGTATCCTGATGAAAATCCTATCTTCCAATTTGGGGTTAGATTTACATCGCCCCTAAGTGTGAATGTTGCTGATTTTGTTGTTTCATAACCTGCAATTCGAGCAACAAAACTACTTAATTGACTGTAATTTAAACCAAGATTTAAACTCCAAGGAATTGTGAAGTCAACAAAGTCGCCTAATATTTCATTTGGATTAACAAAAGGGGAGTAGGTCATTTCGGTTGGGGATACTATATCTTGTTTTGTGTTTTCATTGTTAGTGGTTTTGGTTTTTCCCTTACCACTAAACTGCCATCCCAAATTCAAATCCCACTGTGAGTTTTGGCGTTTAAACAATTTATCTTCCTTATTAATTAAAAGTTCATTTGTCAATCTTCCCAAACTATCCATTGCATAAGGAGTGTAGGAGGCATTAAAATTTATGATAAGTTTTTTGAAAAGTGTTGTTCTGGCATTTAATCTAAGAGGTTGCCAGTTAACAGAATCCTTCGCTAAGTCATAACCTGAAGATAGGCTAAAGCTCTCCAACAAAATTATCTTTGAAGTTCCTGTTATTGAATCTTTAGATGATTTTACCTTCATCTCTAAATTATTACCAATTGAAAATCCGACAACTCCTGATTCTCCACTTGGGGGAGATCCAAAAAGTCCATCCTCAGTTTTAGAATAAAATACTTTATTGCCTTGCTTATCGAAATAGAAATTATAGAATCCAAGTGAAGGGTTTGAAAAATTTGGGGTGTAGTTAAAACTAATAGAAGGATTTACAACGTGACGAATTGCCCTTATATAACCTTTCTTAAAGTTAAACATTCCATAAATTCTTGTGTTAAGGCTTGAAGAAAAGTTTACATCCCTATTTGCAATAAATCCCATAATGGTATCTTTATCCACCATATCAGTTGAAGGGTTATATTGTTTGGCGGTTGAATTCAAATACCATCTTTCGGTGTAGTTGATTGAATTGGTCCAGTTGAAATGCTTAAAAGCCTTAATATTGCTTTGAATTGGAATTGAATGAAGCATCCCATTTCTCATGTTTCTAAACACTTCTTTTTTTAGAAGCAATGAATCATAAGTGTTTATTGAATTCATCAGGCTTGTTCTATATGAAAGAGTAATATCTTCATACCATTTTTTGGACCCTTTAGCTTTCTTTCTTCTAAAAGGATAGAATTGAGATGTTGAAAGAGAGATTGAAGGGAGGTCTAAACTAATTGCACCTGTGTTAACATTATAGTTTTCTCCCAGATTTGCTGTGAATGAGATTTTGTCTCCAAATCGTGTTGAGTAGGCAATGCTTGAAGTTGTTGTGTTATTGAAATAATCACTTGTGCTAACTGCATATTGATTAAAGGTACTACTAACCAAATTTACATTGGCAGAAAAATTACTATTTGGGTTTGCCTTTGGGTCTTGGTTGTGAGACCAACGAAAACGAAAATCTGTTTGCTCGTTAAAACTTGGAGTATTACTTATGCCTGTTTTATTTATTTCATATCTAAGTTCAAATCCTCCTTGATATTTATATCTTTTATTATAGTTCGACTTCAAATTTCCAGCCCAACTCCAATTGGTGTAAATATCTGCTTGGAGAGCTAAATCAAAATAATCGTTTACTGCAAAATACCAACCAACATTTCTTAAATAATATCCTCTATTTTGAGCATAACCATATATTGGCATTAGAAACCCAGACTTTTCTTGATCGGTGAAAGGAAAATAGCCAAAAGGAATTGCCAAAGGAAGTGGAATATCCATAATTGAAAACCAAGCAGGACCAGTAACTATTTTGTCTTGAGTGACTGCCTTAGCTTTTGAGAAATTGATTGCAAAATGAGGATGCTCCAAATCACAGGTTGTAAACTGTCCTCCCGAAATAAACATTGTCTTATCATCAACCTTCTTAACCTCCTTGCCATGCAGAAAACCCTCTCCCTCCTTTGTGAACACTCCTTTAATTAATCCCTTTTTAGAATCAAAATTATAATCAACACTTTTCGACTTATATTCAGTCCCCTTTTCCTTAAAAATAGGATATTGAGTTTCCTTCTCGGAGCTATCCTTTAAGCTTTCAGCATGTAGAAGTTTCTCTTGAAAACTAATTGAGATAAATCCCGACTCCAATTCAATATCATCCATTTTAATTTTTGAATCATTATACATATAAACTCTTTTCTGAGTCAGGTCTATTGCAATTGAATCTGTGGCGGAGTAGTTCACCCTGTTTTCAAAAGTCTTTTTCTTTTTTATAGATTTTGTGGAATCACTAACATTAAGAATAGAATCCCTTAAAAGGTCAATGGAATCTTTTGTAATAGAAACAGAATCAGCAATGTTTTGAGAAGATGCAAAAAAGGGTAATATGCACAAAAACATTAGTACAGCAGCAGAAATTGAAGTATTATGAATGTAAAAATGTTTTTTCAAATTGCTATTTCTTATAAATTAACTACCTTTGTAAAGAATTTGCAAAAATAATGTTTTATTCCCATAATAAAAGAATAAACTGAAAACTAATTAAAATTCAAAATTAAAAATGAGGCAGTTTTTATTACTATTTTTTCTCTTGATTGGCTTTACATCGAACATTAATTGTCAGGAAACAAAACCTGAAAAGCTAAAAAAGATTGTTATCGACCCCGGTCATGGAGGAGATAAGCCCGGAGCTCAAGGAAAAATAAGCTTAGAAAAAGACATAAACCTTGCCGTAAGCCTGAAATTAGGACAATTATTAAATCAACATCTAAGTTCAGTAGAGGTAATCTACACCAGAAAAACCGACCACGATGTTGACCTTATTCGTCGTTCTCAATTAGCCAACAGAGAGAGAGCCGACCTTTTTATCTCCATTCATTGCAATGCATCCAAAAACCATGACGCCTGTGGAACAGAAACCTTTGTTATGGGGCTTGCCAAAACCCAAGCTAATATTGAAGCTGCAAAGAAAGAAAATGCGGATATATTAATGGAAGCAAACTATGGTGAAAAGTATGATGGCTTCGATCCCAATTCCCCAGAGTCAAACATCTTTTTCTCCTTTTACCAAAATGCCTATCTTGAACAAAGCCTAACATTGGCAGCAAAACTCCAAGACCAATTCACCTCCAACATAAAACTACTCAATAGGGGAGTCAAACAAGCCCCATATCTTGTTCTCTACAAAACATCAGTTCCGTCAATCCTAACCGAAATAGGCTTTATTTCCAATCCAAAAGAAGAGAGATATCTCAACTCTCAATTAGGACAATATGAAATTGCTGCCTCCATTTTCTTGGCAATAAAACAATACAAAAACTTTTTGGAAGGAGTCAATCAACCCTTGCCAACAATGGAAAGTCTTATCCCCGAAGAGGTAATTAAGCAGGAGAAAATAGCCAAAGAGAATGAGCGAAAAGCCAGAGAACTTGCTCATAAACTTAAAGAAAGCATGTTGTTAGAGAATCTGAGTAGCCATAGTGATACCGTTAAATCTGAAGTTATATACAGGGTTCAGTTCCATACCGACACAACAAAATACTCTCCTGAAAGCAAGAAGTTTGAACCTCTGGAAGATATATGGATGTATAACGATAACGGACTTTGGAAATATACAGCAGGCTCATTTAAGGATTTCCACCAGGCAAATCAGTATAGACATAAAATCAGAACCAAAGGCTATAAAGATGCATTTGTTGTTATATTCAATAACAATCAAAGGATAAGCCTTGAGAAAGCAAAAGAAATAGAAAGTAAAATTAAATAATATAAACAGTGAAAATCAAGACAGAATATAAAATAGGTGTAATAGGTCTGATAACAATTTTAGTCCTATATTTTGGAATAATGTTTCTTAAGGGAAAGGACTTATTTAATGTAGAAACCAGCTACTATGCAGTTTTTGATGATGTTTCAGGACTCTACAAATCCAACTATATCTATCTTAATGGTATGAAAGTAGGCTACATAAAAGATATAAATATGTTAGACCAGAGCGGGAAAAAGTTTGTTGTTTGGATTGCTGTTTCGGGTGATGTTAAAATACCTGATGACTCAAAATTATCGATATTCTCATCCGATATGCTCGGTTCGAAGGCTCTGAAAATTAATATGGGAATATCCAAAACCTCATTCGAAAAGAAAGATACCATAACTTCTGATATTGAAAATGGAATGATAGACCAGTTAGCAAACAACATAACCCCAATTGTTGTGAAGCTAAACAGTGTTATGACCAATCTCGACACCCTGATAGTTAGTGTTAATAATGTTATGGACTCCAAAACTCAAGCCAACATAAAGGCAAGTATGGAAAGCATAAAAAACTCAACTCAAAACATTGAACACATAACTCTAAACTTAGATAAGGTTGTTGAAAGTGAAAGAAATAAGATAAAAACCATATTGACAAACGCAGAAAGCATAACCAATAACTTCAAAGAGAATAACCAAGCTCTAACAAATGCTATAAACAATTTCAGCAATATCAGCGACACAATAGCCAAGGCAAACTTAGGCTCCACCATAACTCAAACAAACCTTAGCCTTAAAAGCCTGTCCAATATCCTCAAATCAATTGAGCAGGGAGAAGGAAATGCAGGTCTATTACTAAAAGATGATAAGCTCTATAAGAACATGGAAAACTCCACAAAGAAGTTAGATGCCCTGATAGAAGACATTAAACAAAATCCAAAACGCTATCTTAAATTCAGCATATTGTAGATTTTCTTAAACTAAAGGCAAGGTAAACTTGAAATTACTCCCCTGTCCAATTTTGCTCTCAACCCATATTCTACCTCCCTGTTTCTCAATAAGCTCCTTGCAAATTGAAAGTCCAAGCCCAGTGCCTCTTTCTCCTGAGGTGCCTACTGTCTTGATTGACTGAAGAGGATTCCAGATTAAATTGATGTTTTCCTCACTAATCCCAATCCCTTTATCGGCAACACTAACAACCAACTCATTCTCTATAACCTCATGGGAAACACTAACTTCCCCCTTTGGCATCGAGAATTTAATGGCATTAGATATTAGATTCCTTAATACTGTCTTGGTCATATTAGGGTCCACAAATATCTTTTTATTATCATTAAAACAATGAGATATAAGCGAAATATCCTTGTCCTTTGCCATAATTTCCAAAGATAGAACCACCTCATCACAAATTTCATAAAACCCCATTTCTTTAGGACTGTAAACAATTTGCCCACTTTGAGACTTCAACCATAGCAATATTTCCTCCAACATCTCGTAGGTTTGGTTGGAGGTATTGTGGATTATCTCTATCTGTTCTCTTATTGTTTCGGTATCGAAATCTTGTATATTCTTCAACAATAACGACGAAAACCCAATCAGAGAAGTAAATGGGCTCTTTAAGTCATGAGCTAATATCCTCATAAACTTGTCCTTATCCGAATTTAATATATTCAGTTCCGAAGAGTATTTTATAAGTTTCTCCTCCGCTTCCTTAATTTGTGTTATATCAGAAAATGACATTACAACCCCATACCCTTCAATATTCAAAGGTATCGCATCAACATTTATCCATATAATTTTCCCCTCCTTGCCCTTCACGCCCATATGAACATTCGATATCGGAAGCTTGTTTTCCATAGCCCAAACTCCCGGAAACTCACCCCTTTCCATTGGAGTATTGTCATGGCGTAGAACATCCCAATCCTCACTAAACAAATTTAAACTTAAGTGTTCCTCCCTTGTGTTGCCAAGAATTGTATTTGATGCCTTATTGCAATCCACAATATTCCCCCTTTCATCCGTTATTGAAATCCCAACCTGAACAATATCAAATATGGTCTTAAACTTAACTTGATTATCAAGATACTCATTGTTCAACTGGTTGAGAACACTATTTCTATCCTCAAGAATCTGCTTATTCTCCATCAGCTCAGAGTTTAAAAGGGTAAGCTTTTCCTTTGTTTGAATCACCTCATTCAAGGCTCCAACAATATATTTATAGAATAAACCGATAGAATATATAATTAATAATACAATCACAGCATACAATGACACCGCATTCAACCAAGGATAGAGGCTATAATTGAAAAGATTAAAATCCATCCCTCTCTTAATAACCCCATTCAAAATCAGCATTCCAATCACCCCATAACCAAGAATCCCAACCCCAGCATAGTAAAGACCGATTCTTCTTCCATAAAGAAGAGTAATGATAATTATTCCAATAATGCTTTGGAAATTGCCTCCAGAGAGACTGAAAATTGAAGTTCCAATCAACCCAAATGTTATAGATAATATCGCCACAGCGTGAGCCTTAAACCCCAAAGAAGTCCTTTTCCTTGAAAAAAGAAGGAATAATATGCAAAACAATTCAACTAAATAAACCGTGAAATAGTTCTGCCAACCAAATTCAAATAGTCTAATGGTTGAAAATAAAAGTACGGGAAAAATTAAGACAGAAATAGAAATTATCGCAGAGTTGATAACTTTATTCCTAAGCAAATCCAGATCAATACCAATCCTATTCATACAATCACTGTATTAAAAACGCAAATATGACTATTCCCAATTTAAGAAGAAAAAGAAAGAAAAGCTAATTCAGCCAACCAAACCAAGCAGATTTGGCATTAATATTCCTTCAATTTCATATGGCAAATATAGTAAAAATATTTAATTAAAAACCTAATTCCAAACACTTAATCTTCCAAAGGGAATATTTTTTTTGTTCAATAAGTCTGCTATAAATCCCCTATACAATAAATACATATCGCTGATATACCTAAACCATATTACCTAATATGCCTATAGCATATTACCTAATATGCCCCCCCCATATTACCTAATATGCCCCTACCATATTAGGTAATATGCTCACACCAAATCGCCGATATGCATATACTAAATCGGCGATATGTTTTGTTCATATCGCCGATTCGCTATTGCTTAATTGAAGTTACTTTATTTTCAGGACTTGTCCTACTCTAATTATAGGCCTCTTTTTGTTGAGCTTGTTAAGACTTATTATATCATTTATCTCAACGTTATATTTCCTTGATAAGGCAGATACCGTTTCGCCTTTTCTAACTTTATGGGTAACTGATTTGGATTTCTTGACAACTGGCTTCTTGGAGGTTTCGTTCGCAATTTTGTCTTTCTTAGGAACAGGAGAGCTTTCTTGTGCTTCCATTTGGTTGGTTGCATCGTTGCTTACGGTGGTTTCTTCGGTGAATGGTCCCTTTTCCTGCTCTTCTTTTTTGTCTATTTCAACTTTCTTTTTCTGGTATACGGTCAGGAGTTGTCCCCTTACTGGGTATTTCCTTTTCTTGTTCCACCTCTTCAATTCCGAAACACTTACTCCATATCTTCTGGCAATTGAGGTCCAGGTTTCGCCTTTTCTAACCTTGTGAGAGAGCTGTACTTGCTTGGTAATATATTCTTTGGAGGTGTTGTCTTGTTTCTTAAAGCCTGTGTCAAAGTAGTTTTCGATATTGTATTTTGCAATAGAATCTTCCAAACTGATGAACTCTTTTACATATCTTATAGGCAATTTGATATAGTATTCGTCTTGAGTTCCCATTATCATATCCCTTTTATATTGAGGGTTAAGGTCCTTTATTTGTTCTGAGGAAAGGCTAAGAACGGTGGCTATTTGTTCGAAATGAATGTCTTTAGTGACCAAAACGGTATCTGTCACTGCTGGTTTGGAAAGGGTGGCAGGAGTTATATTATGCTCTGAATAGTAGTTCATAACATAGCAAGCAGCAATATAGGCAGGAACATAACCTCTTGTTTCTCGTGGCAGATAGTCCCAAATGCCCCAGAAATCATTCTTTCCAGAACGACGAATTGCCTTATTGACATTGCCAGGACCGCAATTGTAAGCAGCCAAGGCCAGTTCCCAGTCGTTGTAAATTTTGTGAAGGTCTCTCAAATATCTTGCTGCTGCAACGGATGATTTTATTGGGTCACGTCTGTCATCAACATTAGAATTAACCCTTAAATCGTACATTCTTCCTGTTGAATACATAAATTGCCATAGTCCAGTTGCTCCAGCTCTTGAAACAGCATTGGGATTGAGGGCAGACTCAATTACAACTAAATATTTGAGCTCATGGGGAACATTATATTGGTCTAAAATTGATTCGAATATTGGGAAATAGTACTTGCTTAGACCCAGCATAACGCTTACTCTGTCTGGAATTTTATCGATATAGTATTCAATAATGCCTCTTACCTGGGTGTTATATGTTAGTTTTATGGAGCTTGGGAGTTGCCTGAGTCGGCGAGCCAATATGGAGTCGCTAACGTTTTTTGCACTTGTTGGGGAGCATAAATTGTCGGATTCTCTACTATAAGTATTCCTTATGACTTTAGAATTTTGTCTTAAATAGAAACTTGAAAGGAGGGAATCGTAATTGCGTTCAAAGTTTTTGATAACGTCGATAGGAACACCATTGGGAACATCATTTTGTGAGACGGATACAAATGGAGAGGATAGGATAACTATAAAGAGGGTCAGTAATTTAATCTTATGCATTATTGTCAATAGGCTTTTATTTGAGTTTGTAAAATTACAAAAAAAACAAGATATAAACGAAATTAGCTTACACTTTATTATTTTTTGTACTTTTGTACATTGTAAAAAAGAATTTATTAACACAATAAAAAAGACATGAATATAATAATACCAATGGCAGGCATGGGGAAAAGGATGAGACCGCATACCCTAACAATCCCCAAACCACTTATTCCAGTTGCAGGAAAACCTATTGTAGAGCGTTTATGTGAGGATATTGTAGAGGTTTGTGAAGAGAAGGTTGAAGAGATAGGATTTGTTATTGGTGATTTTGGACAGGAAGTTGAGGATATGCTACTAAACATAGCCTCGAATCTTGGAGCCAAAGGGAAGATTTATTATCAACAAGAGCCACTTGGAACAGCTCATGCTATTCTATGTGCAAAGGAAAGTCTTAGAGGTAAAGTAACCGTTGCCTTTGCCGACACTCTTTTTGATGCAGGTTTTAAACTTAACACTCAAAGAGACGGAATAATCTGGACGCATAAAGTTGAAGACCCATCTGCCTTTGGAGTTGTGAAAAAGAGCAAAGATGAAACCATTGCAGGCTTTGTTGAGAAGCCAAAAGAATTTGTATCTAATGAAGCAATCATAGGCATATACTATTTCCGTGATGGAGAAAACCTAAGGGATGAACTCCAATTTCTTATTGACAACAACATAAACAAGGCAGGTGAATTTCAGCTAACCGATGCCCTGCAAAATATGTTAGATAAGGGTTTAAAGTTTATAACAAACGATGTAAAGGAGTGGTTGGACTGTGGAAATAAAAACGCAACAGTAAACACAAACCAAAGAATACTTGAGCTAAAGAAAGATAAAGAAGACCTAATTGGCACAGATATTATCTTAGAGAACTCTACCATAGAGAGACCATGCTATATTGGGCAAGGCGTAAAAATAGTAAACTCCAAAATAGGACCCTACGTTTCCATTGGTCAAAACACAATAATTGAGAATTCAGTTATCTCAAATGCAATTATCCAAACCAATACTTCGTTAATAGGCGTAACAACAACCAATTCGATGATTGGCAATTATGCAACCATTGAAGGAACAACTCAGCAGTTGAGTTTGGGGGATTTTTCGGAAATAAAACTATGAGAAAAAACATAAGAACACTACTATTATCTACAATAATAATATTAACACTTGGCAGTTGTGCTTCAAAACCCAAGCCTTCAATAAAGGCAAAGGAGTACACATCTGCGGAACTTAAAACAGATGGAATCTTCTTAGACGCCTCAACACAAAAAAACTTAGGCAATCTCGATAAGGCAGTAGAGCTATACGACCAGGTCATAAGTATAAACCCCAACTATGCATCTGCCTATTTCGATAAAGCAAATGTGATGTTCCAGAAAAAGGAAGTTCAAAAGGCAATAGAACTAACCCAAAAAGCAATCTCCCTCCAACCTCAAAACATATGGTATCACCTTCAATTAGCTGAAATCTATATTAATATTCAAGACTTTGATAATGCAGCTTTGACAATTGAGAACATAATTGAAATTGAGCCCGATAATATTGACTACTATCAACAACTTGCCCAAATCTACAACCAAAAACAAGACCAGGCAAATATGCTTAGAACCTTCGACAGAATAGAACAGAAATGGGGACAAAGTGAAGAAATCACTATGTTTAAATTTCGCTACTTTATGGACAAAAAGGACTATGACAGGGCAGAAAAAGAAATCAATAAACTACAAACTGCCTCTCCATCTCAAAAGAGCTACCTTGCTATTTTGGCAGAAATCAATATGAACAAACAAAACTATCCCAAAGCCCTTGAATACTACCAAAAAATAGAACAGATAGACCCTCAAGATCCCTATGTTAATGTTTCTTTTGCCAACTACTATTTGGTTCAAAACGACCGTCAAAAAGTATATCACTACATAACAAAAGCAATAGAAAATAAAGATCTCGACTACCAAACCAAAATTCAAGTTCTAATTGCAATTTATGGAAAAACGGTAGATTCTAATCAAGAGGAGTTTAAACGTTTTTTCACTCTCTTAGAAACCCTATCGATTCAATATCCTGAAGAAAAGGTTGTTTGGGAACTTCTCTCAACAGGTTATATGCAAAAGAAAGAATTTGAACAGGCAGTTAAATCCATAAAAAAGGCAATTGAAATTGGAAATAACCCGAAATCAAAACAACCAAACAATTTTGAGCTATATCAAAACCTCCTCTTTGCCGAGTCAACCCTCAACCAAACAGACACTCTTATTGCCGATGCCACAAAAACAATAGAACTATTCCCCGAGCAACCTCTTCCATATCTTTTCTTAGGTATAAATTATCTTTTGAAAGAGGAATATGAAAATGCCAAAAAAAATCTTGAAAACGGATTAATGTTGGTGGTGGAAAATAAAGCCCTTTTAGAAGACTTCTATTCCAATTTAGCAGAGGCAGCATACAGACTAAACCAAACTGAAAAGGCTTTTGAGTACTTCGACAAAGCATTAGAAATCAATCCCAACAACTACATAGCCCTAAACAACTACGCCTACTATCTATCTTTACAACAAAAAGACCTCGATAAGGCAGAAAAAATGGCTAAAACAGTATTTGACCAGCACCCCAACAACCAAACCTATGCCGACACCTACGCCTGGGTACTTTACGTAAAAAAAGACTACCAAGGAGCCTACAGAGCAATGCAAAGCATAATAAGCCAAAAAGAATTATGGTCACCAGTAATAAAAGAGCACTATGAACTTATACTTAAAGCCCTTAATCGTTAGTCTATTAATTATTCCTTTTTTTATCTCTTGTCAAAAAGAAAAACCAGCAGAGTACACACTTGATGGAATGGTGCAAGGAAGCTACTATCATATAGTTTACTACGCAACCCAAACCCAAAACAAAACCATAAAACAAGACATTACCAATATCTTTAGCCAAATAGACAAAAGCGTATCCCTTTGGCATAAAGAAAGCATAATAAACCAAGTAAACGATAACAAAAACCCAACCCTCGACACCATATTTATAGAATGTTTCAATAAAAGTCAAGAAATCTCTGCCCTGACCTTAGGCAATTTAGATTGTACAATTGGAGCCTTGGTTGAAAAATATGGATTTGCAGCCAAAAACAGAGAACCAATAACCCAAACCCAGATAGACTCACTTCTGAAATACGTTGGATATAAAAACCTGAGAATAGAAAATCAAAAGCTAATAAAGAAATATTCCCAAACCAAAATAGATTTTAACGCCATAGCACAAGGCTACACAACTGACAAGATTAGTGAGTATTTACTATCCCAAAACATAGAAAGCTTTATTGTTGACGTAGGAGGAGAGGTGAGAGCAAATGGGAAAAAAGAAAACGGTAAACTTTGGCGATGTGCCATAGAGCAACCCTCAGACAGCATAGATTCAGAAAGAAAATACAACACCTATTTAGAACTAAAAAACAATTCTATTGTAACCTCAGGCAATTATAGAAAATACTATATTGATGAAAGTGGAACAAGAAAATCACACACCATAAGCCCCTTTAATGGTAAAAGTGTAGACCATAGTCTGCTTTCAGCATCGGTTGTTGCACAAAATGCAACCCTTGCCGATGGATTAGCAACAGCCTTTATGGTTATGGGACTTGAAAAAACAAAAGAATTCCTTAGAAAGCATCCACACCTAAAAGCCCACCTTATCTATTGGGAAAATAACCAATTCCAAACCTACACAACTGAAAATCTTAAGCCAGAAATCAAATCACTTGATTAAATCATAGCCCTTAGGAATAGAAAAAGGGAAATCAAACTTCTCATTCAACTTTTGCTTCTCAAACCTTATTGTAGCCTTCAGCGTTTTGCCACTAAAAGCCACAATATTCATATTCTTAGGAAAATTATAACCACCCAAAGGCAAATAAGAACTATAATAAACATCCAATTTGTTTTTTGAACCGACAACTTCAACATAATTTCTTTCAATCCATTTCAATTTCTTATTAAAAAACAATTGCTGATTCAATTTTGCAAACCTATTACTGTCTTTCAAATTCACTCTTGAATTAAAAATAATATTCACCACATCACCCTTAGGTTCAATCCTAAAACCAGTTGTGTCGAAATCAGAGAAATCCTCTCCCAAAAGCAAAGCCTGCACCATATCAAAATTCACCCTAAAGCCCATCAAACCATAAAGAAAATCATAACCCCCCACAAAATATTCCCTATTAATCTTATTCAAAAACAAAACATTATCCCTTTTCAACATAAGCCTTGCACCTTCAAAGCCAAACTTACCCACACTAATCCAAATCACACTATCCCTAATCAGCCTTAAAGTCCCACTATAAGACATTCCACCATACTCAACATCAAGCTTAGCCCCATAAGAAGAGAAAACAGGAGAAATGCCATGAACAAAACTAACCAACAACTCCTCTTCCGTAAGCACCCTCTTCTGAGGCACAACCTCAGTCAAAACCCTATCCTCAACCTTAGTGATATCCTTTCTACTTTTGCAACCCGAAAGCCCAAAGCCCAAAACAACAACAAAACCAACAAAAACCAATAACTTAGAAAAATTAAATCTCATATCAAATATTATATTTTAATGCAAAGATAAAAGAAAAAGCCCTATAAAAATAATAATTAAACGATTGATGAAATAAATTTATTGATAAAATATATTCCCAACACCAAAGAGAGCAAATTTACATATTCCAACCAATTACTTATTTACATATCCCCTTAAAACTATAATTCCCATAATCTAATATATTCCAAACAACCCAATTTAAAGGGGGAGTATCAATCAAACAAAGATTGATACTCCCCCTTTTTGTTTTCTAATGTCTTTTAGTTTGGAATAGATTAAAGCAAACTTTAAGATAATAATCTAATACTCTTCCTTTCTATTTCCCTTTAATTCTGTAATTGATTATGGTGTCGAGTCCTTCCATCCGCACCAAATATTGCTTTTAGTTTTATTCTTTTCAGGGATAGTTTAAGCCCATAAGCTTAATAAAACTTGCTGCAAATACCTTTCAAAATAAGGGCTTCAACAGCAGTTTTTGGTTATCAACGACCATTCTATGAGCTGTAAATACCCTTCAAAATAAGGGCTTCAACAGCGCTTTTTTATAGCTATATGGTGTACATTAAGCTGTAAATACCCTTCAAAATAAGGGCTTCAACAGCCTCGGTACTTTAGCTGCCAAAGAAGCATATGCTGTAAATACCCTTCAAAATAAGGGCTTCAACAGCGAATCCTAACCCATACTATTATGAACTTATGCTGTAAATACCCTTCAAAATAGGGGCTTCAACAGCGGATTCATATTTCAATTAAAAGAATTGGTAGCTGTAAATACCCTTCAAAATAAGGGCTTCAACAGCCTTTTATTCAAAAGAGTGTAACCTACTTAAGCTGTAAATACCCTTCAAAATAAGGGCTTCAACAGCTTAGCTCAGATGACAGTCGTTGTCGTTCCGGCTGTAAATACCCTTCAAAATAAGGGCTTCAACAGCTTCT
>Ga0172377_10004387_pt1 | contig 14502 bp, 4 predicted proteins | sample Pumphouse3metaG_FD_119749 | JGI IMG/M metagenome (GOLD analysis project Ga0172377, IMG submission 119749) | Leachate microbial communities from a municipal landfill in Southern Ontario, Canada - Pumphouse #3 metaG | ecosystem: Engineered > Solid waste > Landfill > Unclassified | place: Canada... | reverse complement strand
TGCATCAAAAGCCCAGCGCTTTCAAAAAAAACGCATTGCCATGCAGGTGCTTTTTGCTGATGAAGATGGTGTTTGTGCGACTTTGGAGGGCGAGGTACCTTATCAAAAGGGGGATGCGATTTTAACCGGAACTCACGGCGAATCCTGGCCGATTAAACGATCAGTTTTTGATAAAACCTATCAGCAGGACGAAGATGGCCGTTATTACAAAAAACCTTTGCCGATTTCGGCGATACAGCTTGATCAGTCGATACAGCTCACAAGGCAAGATGGCTCCGTTTTAAAAGGCCAGAAAGGGGATTGGGTGGTCGAGTACGCCCCAGGTGATCAAGCCATTGTAAGAGCCGATATTTTTGAACAGACCTATGAGCCGATTGATTAGTGGTCTATAAGTTTAACTTTGAATGAGTTTATTTAACGGACGTGTTATGAAAAGTGAAGAAAACATGCAGAACATCGTAAATATCCTAGTTGTCGGGCATGTAAAACAAAGGCTTGAAGTTGAGGATAGTCTAATTGAAGCGCGTTTAAAAACCGTGTTTACGTGTTTTAAGCAAAATCAATCAGAGAACGTTGTACTTAAAGTTTTAACCGGTGTGACAGATGGGGTGGATACTGCCTGCATTAAGGTGGTCACTTCGGATGAAGTCGATTTTCCGGTTGATGTTTTGACACAAACAAAAAGCGATTTAGATAATTTTGAAAGACAGCACCCAAACTTATCAAACAAGCTCAAGTCGCAAGCTTGTTTGTTTGATGGACAGCTATTAAACGATGCTCAGTATCAGCAGTTAAAACAGATTCGTGATAAAGAGGTTTTAAACTTTTCAGACCTGCTACTGGTGGTATGGGATGGTTCAGATACCCTGGAAGGTGGCACGCTGAACTTGGTACTGAATGCGCTTCGCAGCCAACAACCAGTGATTTGGCTCAATTCAAAAGATAATTTATCGACTCATGTTATTGATGCTGATAAAGCCGATGCCGAATGGCAGGCGAGGTTAAACCTGCCTTTGGTTAACACAATGCCGATAAAAGCCGCGTTCAAGCGGATTGATGAGCAAGCGTTAAGTGCTTTTATTCAATATTTTGTTAAAGGTGTTGCTGTTGCAGAGCCGTTACCCAAGGTTAAACGGTCGTTTGCCGGTCTGTGGAATAAGGTGCCGAGCTGGTTATTTTCGTTGAGCTTCAAATCGGTTAAAAAAACGTTCGCTAGGTTGTCGAATCTGAACCCCTATACCAAGCCTGACGCTTGGCAAGGGCCGGAAATTGGCGCGAAAAACTTCATCGATACCAAGGTTCTTGATAATGCGTTTGTAGAATATGATGTCAATGCCGCACATTTTGCTGATCGACACAGAGATTCGGTGTTTTTATTGTACTTTTTATCGGCATTGGCCGTATTTTCAGCGGTGTCAGGGGCGATTTATTTAGGGGTGGATAAAGGAAGTCATGCTTGGGGTTGGGTTGAGGTCGCCGCAATTAGTGCTATTGGCGCAATTTTACTTTTAGCAACGCGAACGAAATGGCATCAACGCTGGGTGCGTTATCGCTTTATCGCAGAGCAGATACGGTATGCTAAGGTCGGGTTAATTTTGCTACAGGCACCAAAATTAATGTCCAAAGGTTTTGGGTTTGCTCAAACAGAGATAAACAAGGCACCGTCAAATAAAACTGATGCGGTGGCGATTGCCAAGCGTGTATTTATAGCTCAAGGTCTTCCGGTTAAAGACAGGGGAACCGTTTTTGTATCTTCTGCTGTCTTATCTGAAAAAGCCAATCTGCTTCTAGGGCTAATAAAAGGCCAAATTGCTTATCATCATTCCAATGCGGCCAAGCTCCATACGCTGCATCACAGAATGCACCGGATTTCATTTGTCTTGTTTGTTTTAACCGTGATTGCGGTTATCGCGCATTTTTTTGTACATGCCAGTTGGTTGTTAATTTTTACTGCGGCATTACCGGCATTTGCAGCAGGCCTGCATGGCATTTTAACCAAGCTGGAGCTGGCTAAGGTTCACAACCAGTCGCACTTGCTGTATGAAAAACTAGAAACGCTGTTCGCTGTGCTTAATGTTGATATTGAACAGAAGCGTTTTAATTCTGAAAGCTTTGAAAACTATTTATACTTGAGAGCAGTGTTTGAGCAAGCAACGGTTTTAATGTCTCAAGAAGCGGAGCAGTGGCAGGAACTTATCTCAACACAAGAGCCAGAATTGCCAGCTTAACTAATGTAATACTCTAAGAGGGCTGGTAATAAGGTCGGAACCTTCAGTTATACACATATTCATTTGGCGCTAGGTTTTGCTTGATGCATTGGGGGCGGGCTGTTTTATGTAATAACGCATAAAACGCTATTCTTTAGGATGGGGTGATGTCAAGGTATACTAGAATCATTTGTTGTAATTTTGTCACAAAAAATGATTTGTTTTTGTGACAGTTCTAAAAGGAATGTGTGGTGCAGTCCATTGATTATAAAGTGATTTCTAGAATATATGGCATGGGTAGGGGGTGTTGTTTTTTTATAAACGATTTTTCTGACCTAGGCCATGTTGATGCCATTCGAAAAGCCTTGTCCCGGCTAGAGTTGTCGGGGAAGATTCGTCGTGTCATGCGCGGGTTGTACGATTACCCAAAATTCAGTAGTTTACTCAATCAGCCTTTATCACCGGATATTCAGCAGGTAGCTTATGCGCTGGCGCGTAGATTTAATTTGACTGATAAAGCCTTATCCAACCAGTGCTTTAAATAATTTATCCATCCGTTGCTGTGACTGTTCAACAGATTCTCGTTTAAACTTCTAATAAATCTCTGTTAGATTACCCGTGTTTGATAAAGGGGTGAAAAAGTGAGTTCTTTGGTGGCTATTTCATCAAGTATTGATGGTGCGTAGAGGAAGGATAGACAGGCCAGACTTCAATAATGAGCGGTTTGATTTGTCTCGGTTTTATGAGCCGCCACTTAGGGTTGAGTGCGCGCAAGGAGCGTTAAATGCTGACACGACCTTGGTATGTTTTGATTGTTTTTATTTTGTTTCTTGTGGTGTTTGTGTTGAATCGAACCGACACCGAGGGGGCAAGTGTTGTGCCGGTACAAGTTTGGCAAGATGTGGGCGCGCAAGCGACATTTGAGCAGGTGTTGGCCGCCGATAAGCTATCGGCGGATGCGTCTTGGTTTCAGGGGGCGCTGCGTGAAGGCTTTAGTGGCGGCTATAGCCGTGATGCTTTTTGGTTTAAATTTAGCTTGCAAGGACAAGATTATCCAGAGGGGCTGTTGTTGCAAGCGCAACCGACTTATTTGGATTATGTTACCCTCTATTGGCCGGACGATCAGGGCGTTTATCATGTTTATGAACTGGGTGATCAGCACGCCTTTAACGAACGCTATATCCTCACGCGTGGTTTTGTTTTTCCGTTAGACATTGGCGATACAACACGTATTGGCTACTTACGCCTTAAAACCGATTCGAGCGCGATGCTGTTATTGCAGGCCTGGCAACCACAGGCGTTTTACAGCCAAAATCACCGTGAATATTTTTACTTTGCCTTGGCGATTGGCATAGGGCTGAGTTTGCTGTTTTTTAACAGTCTGCAGATTTTAGGGCGGCGCGAACCTAGCTTTCATGTGTTTATGTTGTTTTTAGTGGTGCAAGTGTTAGCGATTGTGGTGATTAACGGTTTTGGTTCGGAGTTTTTATTTGCCACTATGCCGCGAGTAGATAGCATGATGGTTGGCGTGGTGACGATGCTGCTGCTGATTACCATTAGCTTAGGACATTATTATTTTTTGAATTTAAGCTGGCGCGAAACGCCGATTTTATTTAGCCTGACCTGGGGTGGGATAGGCTTGGGTATTGTGGGGGTTTTCGGCGCACTATTGGATTTTTATGTCACTATTACGCCGCTGGTCGGTATGTATGCGATCGTGTTGTATTTAGCCTGGGTGGTATATGGATTGCGGCGGGTTATTCAGCGTGATGCTTACGCGCATTGGGTTGTTTTTGCCTCGTTATCGGGTATTTTTAGTTCAGTGGCGATGATTTTTGTGTTGTTGGGCTGGTTGTCGGTCGAGCATATTGGCTTATATGCCTACCAGCTGGGTTCGGTGTGTGCGGTGATTGGGTTTCAGATGATTGTTTCTGGGAAAATTCGTGAAGCGCTAGGCCGAAATCGACAATTAATGGTCGAGAAACTCACCGCGAAGAAACTCATTCAACAAGAGCAGAAAAAACAACGCGAGCAATCGCAATTTATCGCCATGCTCACCCATGAAATCAAAACACCGCTTTCGGTGATTCAAATCGTGTTGTCGAATTTGCAACATCGGCTGCAGCCGCACGCTTTAAACGCGATTGCTGATATCAGCAATGTGTTGGAACGCTGTGTCATTAGCGAACAGTTTGAAGCGAAGGCGATGCGGTTAGAGCTTGAGCGTATTGAACTGTGTAGTTGGTTGCAGATGCTGATTCAGCATCTCGATAGGTCTAAAGAACGTATGAATTGTCCTGACTGCGTTGAACCGATTTGGCTTGAATCGGATGCGACATTCTTAAAAATTATCTTCAATAATTTAATTGAAAACGCGTTGAAATATAGTCCGGCGCACAGCGTGGTGACGCTCGAATGGATGCGGGTTTCGGCCGTTGATGGTACAGAGGAGCTGGAGATTCGTGTGCGAAATTTTATTGGCCGCGAAGGCGTACCGGATGGCGATAAGATATTCGACAAATACTATCGCGCACCTGGCGCGCAACGCACCACGGGTTCCGGGCTAGGGTTATATTTGGTGCGTGAATTGGTTGATGCGCTGAATGGGCGTATTAGGTTTGCAGCGAACGAAACTGAGATATTATTCACCTTATATTTACCTTTGCAGGCGGAAAAACATGAATCTACTTCTCGTTGAAGATCACATCCTGTTGCGCGAAACCTTACAGGATCAACTTGCCGAAGCCGGTTTTAATGTATCGGCGTATGAGTCGGCGGAGGATGTAGTAGAGCAAAGTCTCACGCGCTGGGATTTAGCCGTATTAGATGTGAATTTACCCGGTGAAAAAGGCACGGTTTTAGCGCAACGCTTACGCCAAAGTCAGCCGAAAATCGGCATAGTCGTACTCACGGTCATTAACGAACTAAGCGAAAAAGTGAATGCGTATGAGTTGGGGGCGGATATTTATCTCACCAAGCCGGTGGATCAAGCCGAACTCACCTGTGTGCTGCGCGCGCTGAGCAAACGTATTGCGTTACAACCCACCGCGCCCAACCCTGATGCGTTGCAACTGTATTGGGAAGGCCGTTTATTATCACAAGCGGCTGGTTCCAGCGTGCGCTTAACGGCGCACGAAACCCAGTTGATTCAGGCTTTTTTACTCGCTAACGATAAGCAACTCGAAACCTGGCAGGTGATGAGTGTGCTTGAAAAAGATGATCGCGATAAATCTGCGATAGAAGTGCTGGTGTCGCGCTTGCGTAAAAAACTCACTAGTCTAAGCGGCCACGAACAACCGCTGATAGCCCTGCGCAATAAAGGCTACCAACTGATGCTGGATATTGAAGTGCTTTAGCTTGCGTTATGCTGGCTTTAGCAGGCCTGCTAAAAATGAAATTTTTATTAAATTATTTTAATAAATCAATAAGTTCGTTTAATGGTTATTGGTTGCTGTTTAATTTTTATTAAATTAAATCAATCTGTTACACGCTGTTTTGCAAGGCGCTTTATTAAGGAGCTACGCTGAAACGTCCTTGGTCATGTCGATTTACCTAAGCTTGCAGTTTCCTGAAAGGTTGAAAAAAAGGTATATGTTAGGATTTCGGTAAATATTGATTACTGAAAGAGGTCTAGCATGTCAAAACATGGCGCAATGAATCGTATCTATCGCGTAGTATGGAACGCGGCTTTAGGGGTATGGCAAGCGGTAAGTGAAATCGGCAAGGGGCGCAAAAAAACTAAAACCCGTCGGCTGGTGATCGCAACGCCTGAATTAGCAGGCCTGCTAAAGCGGTTACATCCGGCGCGTATCGGCTTAACGCTTGGTTCACTTCTGCTGATCAGTCAAAGCGTATATGCCGCATCTTTGCCGCAAAATGGCGTGGTGACATCCGGTGCCGGTAGCATCAGCCAGCCTAATGCCAATACCCTTAACATTACTCAAGCCACCGACAAGTTGGCGATTGACTGGCAGAGTTTCAGTATTGGTCAAGGTAATACGGTTAATTTTATTCAGCCCTCTGTTAGCGCCATTGCGCTTAACCGTGTTATCGGTAATGACGTCTCCAATATCCAAGGCGCGATTAACGCTAACGGCCAAGTTTTCTTAATCAACCCCAACGGCGTGCTATTTAGTACCACGGCGCAAGTCAATGTTGGCGGCTTAGTCGCTTCTACTCGCAATATCACCAACGCGCAATTTAACGCGGGCGATTACCGCTTTGAAGGCAATACCAGCAGCGCCATTATCAACCAAGGCAATATTAAAGTCGCTGATGGCGGCTATGTGGTGATGATTGCGGCCAAAATCGACAATACAGGAAATATCACCGCTAATAAAGGTACGGTAGCGATGGGTGCGGGCAATTTGGTCACGCTGGATATGGGCGGGCCGGTGAAACTTAAAGTCGAACAAGGCAATATCGACGCGCTGATTCAAAACGGCGGCGCAATTCAGGCCGAAGGCGGCCATATTCTTCTTACGGCCAAAGCCGCAGGCGACCTTGCTGCCAGCGTCATTAATAACAGCGGCAAAATTGAAGCCAACAGCATTAGCGAAGTCGGCGGTCAAATTGTTTTATTGGGCGACGACATCACCAACAGCGGCACACTGGCAGCCAATGGCGCAACCGGTGGCGGTGAAGTGTTAATCGGCGGTGATTGGCAAGGTGCAAACGCCGACCTCTATCCGCAGGCAACAAACGTTACTCTGACTGAAACCAGCGCAGTGAGCGCCGATGCTACAGAAAAAGGCGATGGAGGTAAAGTCGTTGCTTGGTCTGATATTACTAATGCCGAATCTGTCACGTCGGTTAAAGGCAGCATCACCGCCAAAGGTGGGGATAACGGTGGTGATGGCGGAAAAATTGAAACCTCTGGTGCGTTGCTGATTACGGAGGGTGTTAATGGTTCGGCAGCCGCCCCCAAAGGCAAAGCGGGTGAGTGGTTGTTTGATCCGACCAATGTCACCATTGGTACCTCAGGCGAAGCGTCGTCAGAAAACAATGGTACCAGCATCTCAGCTACCTCAATCACTGAATTGCTCAACGGCGGCACCAGTGTCACCGTGACCACCTCCAGCAGTGGCAATGATTTGGGCGACTTGACCGTTAACTCCGAAATTTTAGCCGCTGGCAGTAGCGAGGTCACGCTGACTTTACGTGCGGCCAACTCCATTATTATTAATCAACTTGTTGGGCAGTCAGATTCGAGTACCGGTAAATTGAACCTGATCATTGATGCCGACAACAATACGGCAGCATCCATCGCGGGCACGGCTCCGCTGCGTGATGGTGGCGGACTCATAATTTTGGAAGCCAGTTTGCAAACAAATGGCGGTAATATTACCTTTGGTGGTACGCCAGCAGATGCAAACGGAGTTTATACTGGCGGTGATTTGTATGTGGGTGGGGGGGCAAACGCAGTCAGAATTTATACCGAAGGCGGTTACGTTGATGTGAAAGGCAATCTGCTTATCGCAAATAGTAGCGGCGAGGGCTTTAACGTTAATACAGATGGTGGTGCCATCTATCTACGCAAGGCGGTGGATTCAGGTAACCAATATAGCTTGGTTTCGGGTACTGACCGTACATGGCAGCAGGCTTTTGATCATGCGAAAACCCAGGGCGGCTGGTTGGCTACGATTGGCTCGTCGTTGGAGAATGCGCTGGCTATTCGGGCAGCAGGTTACACCGATGCTTGGTTGGGTGGTCAGCGTATTATCGGTACCAACGAGTGGCGTTGGACGGCCGACCCTAACTACGATGCGAACACTAATCCGATGGTGTTTTTCTATCAGGGTTCTACTACGCCAACTACTCAGGGTGCAACAGCTTCTGGAGCCGGCGGTACTACAGCCACGGGTTACTTCGCAAATTGGAACGAATGGACTAATGGTTCTACAACGTCTGGTGAGCCTAACAACTGGACCAATTCGGCACCAGGGGTTTTCAGTCAAGATAATGAATCTGCATTGCAGTTCACAGGCAGTCGTGGCGTGTGGAACGATCTGTCACGTACTGGCAAAAATTTGAACCGTTATGTCTTGGAAAAGAATTTGGAGCCATCGCGCTTGCAACTAAATGCGGGTAGCGGTGTGGTGACTATTGGTGGTGGGGTTGGCCTTAGTAAGGAACTTTCACAGCTTAATGTTACCTCGTCCAATACAACGGTTAACGGTGGTGGCATCATGACGTCGGGTGAGCAAACCTATAGCAGTGGGGTTAGCGTAACTCATTCTGGACCCATTGAAGTCTCAGGTACAACTTTAACTTTTAACGGTGATTTTAACGTTACCGCCAGCGGGGCAAGTGGTTCGACGAGCGATGTGTTCTTGAACGCGGCGTTTACGAATACGGCTACTTCAGCCGCTAGTTTCAATGCTCAAGGTCCGCGTCATATTCGTTTGGGTAGCAGCTTTAGTTTGGCCTCAAACAGCGCACTCAACACCACTCTTTGGGCAGATACCGAAACAAGCGCCGATGGTATCATTTACTTCGAAGGCAGTGGCATTAATACGAATGGTGGGACGCTTGCCTTCGGCAAATCAGGACAAACGGCAACAGTGGGTGCTAGCACCGTCTTGGTTGGCGGGGATGTGTTTTTTCAGCGAAACACTCAACAAACCTTAACCACAAATGGTGGTGAACTGAATGTATATGGTGAAACCATTGTTTCCAATACCAGTGGGTTAGTAGTTAACAGTCTAAATGGCAATGCGACTTTTCATGGTTTATTAAATTCTGGAAACCAGTACACCTTTGTTGATAAAACAGCAAGTGCAGGTTCAGGCAATTGGGATCAAGCTCGTACCGAGGCAAAAAATAATACTAGCGGTGCTAGTGCAGTCAATGATAGTTATTTAGTGAACATTACCTCGCGTTTAGAAAATTCCATTGCGGGGCTAACCTCCGGATACCGTGGTGCATGGATTGGTGCCTATAGACCAAATAGCAATAGCTACGATTGGGTTTGGGCAGATGGTCCTGAAGGTGGGCAAAAATTCTTTACACAAGTAAACAACGGTGGTGGCTCGGTAGAACCAGGTTTCTATTCAAACTTTAACACTGCTACGCCTGAACCAAATGGAGGACTGAATATAAGTAGGGACAATACTGAAACAGCAGGGCAGTTCTTTGGTAGTCAAGGTCTGTGGAATGACCTGCGTTATAACGTCGGTTACAGCGCAAATCAACAAAATCAATATAATGTATTAGGCTTTGTGCGTGAAACCAATTTAGGCGCTTCACCAGTCACTGTAAATGCGGGTAGCGGCTTGGTCACATTAAATGGTGGCTTAGGCACGGCTAAAGCAATAGGCTCATTAAATGTGACTGCTAATGCAACACAGGTGAATGGTAATGGTATTGTTACCACAGGTGCGCAAACTTACAGTGGGTCTTTAACGCTTAATAACACAACTTCAACCGACAGTGTTGTCCTTAAAGGAAGTGGTATAACCGCTGGCGGTAATGTGGCGATTTACGGTGGCAGCATCAATGCAGAAACGAGCATCTCCACGGCAACTGCTAATGCTGATATTCTAATACAAGGTCGTACTTCTGTTACTTCTGCTAATGGTTTGGCTACGCTGAATTCAGGCAGCGGCAATGTCAGTTTGTTAACGGATAATCTAGTTAACAAATCAGCTCAAAAAATTACCGTTAACTCAACAGGTGCATTTACTTTTGCGCCTGTGAGTAGTGCTTGGTCTAATTATGGCGGCACATTAAACTTTGCAGGTAGTTTGTCGGGTGCTAATTTTGTTGGTGGTGCCAGTAGTGATGTAGAAGGCTTAATCATTAACAATGTTAGTGGTCTTGGTGCTTTGACGCTAGGTAAAGACGCCATAACCAATGGCATATCAATTGATTCTGCAGTGTCGATTAATGGTTCAGTCAATTTTTATGCAAAAGATATTTCTTTAAACAAAGCCGTAACCACCAGTAGTACCCTAAGCTTGAAAAGCAGCGGCACAATTACACAAAGTAATGATCAAGCCGATGCAATAACCGCGAATAGTCTGTTGTTATCAGGCGGCAATGTCACGCTCAATAATGTTTACAACAACGTCAATACGCTGGCGGCAAATGGCGTGAGTGGCTTGGCTTATACCAACTTAGATGCGCTTACTATCGGAACGGTTGGCAGTACTAATGGCGTTTCTGCTTCGGGTGTGGTTGACATTGCTACCATGAGCGGAAATTTAACCCTAGCAAACAATGTGGCGACCATCGATACTTCGGCAACGGCTCTCACGTTAAACGCAGGAAAAGATGCGAGCGCGGGCAGCGTGACGGGCGGTAATTTAATCGTGACGAACAACAGTACCGTGACAGTCGGCGACGGCGGTACGGCGAAGTTATTTACCGGTAGCATTTTAGGCAGCACCGGTTTAGCGGATATGACTGGGCTCGGCGTGGGCAGTGGTCGATTCCGTTATTACAGTGATGAAACAACGACTAACTTCACAACCGCCTTAACGAGCGGGCTAAATGCGATTTTCCGTGAGCGTCCCACAGCGGCGGTGTCACTCAATGACACAACGGTTACGTATGGCGATGCTTTAGGTAGTTTGGGTACGGTGAACACGACCGTTAAGTCGGTAGATGGCAATTCGGATAGTGTTCTAACCAATTCAACTGCGCTAGGTGATGAATTTTATACCATTGCCGGGCGCACTAATTCCACTAGCGGCAATATCAAGGCTAGTAGTACTGCTTATGCGGTTTCATCTGATTTGGCGAGCTTGGGTTACCACGTTACTGGCGTGACCAGTGGTACTTTGACAGTGAACCCCAAGGCATTAGACGTGACAGGTGCCAGTGCAGCCAATAAGGTGTATGACGCAACCAATGCGGCGACCGTGACCGGCGGTAGCGTGTTGGCTTTGTCGGGCGACACTGTGACTTTGTCTGCGGCCAATGCCACTTTTGCCTCAGTCAATGCGGCAGAGAATATTGCCGTCACCACGGCCTACACCATCGACGGGGCTGATGCGGGTAACTATTTATTGGTACAGCCAACGGGATTAACCGCCAATATCACGCCTAAAACCGTGAAGCTTTCGGCCGCTAAAATCTACGATGGCAGCGCGGATTTGAGCGGTTTTGTGACGATTGGCGATTTGGTTGGGTCTGAGACTTTGACTTACTCAGGTGCTACCGCAAGCGATAAGCATGTGGCGACGCAGAATAAATACATTTCAGCGATCACCTTGGCCGATGGCACGGATGCGAATGCAGGCTTGGCGAGCAACTACCAATTGCCAGATTTAACGGGTTATGCCTCGGGCGTGAATAGCGTCACCATTAATGCGGCTCAGTTAACGCCGACGCTCACCAATACAGGCGTAACCAAAGTCTATGACGGCACCACTAAAGCCCCAGTTTCGGCTACGCCAACCTGGTCTTTTGCAGGCCTGGTGAATGACGATACGAGCGCCAGTTTGAATTTTAGCGATGTAGCCTATAACTCAAAAGACGTGGATGCGGAGAATCAACTCACCGTGTCTGGTTTAACGATTGACAGCATAAGTGGCAGTAATGGCTCTTTAGCCAGTGACTATGTGTTGGATGCGGACAGTAAGTCGGTCAGCGCAACCATTACACCAGCGGCTTTGACCGTAACGGCGAACAACGATGCGAAGTTTGTGACCCAAACGGATACGGCTGGTTTTGCGGGGGTGAGCTATGACGGCTTTGTCAATGGTGAAACCAATAGTGTGCTAAGTGGCACATTAGCCATCAGTCGTTCAAATGCGGGAACCGATACTGCCGGCGTTTATACGGATGTCTTGGTGGCATCGGGCTTGAACTCTAGTAACTACAACATTACGTTTGAAGCAGGCGATTACACCATCGTTGGTGCCAACCAGTTATTGGTTGAGGTGACGGATGTTGCAAACACTTACGGAACAGCAACGACCTACACGGTTAGCAGTGCTAAGTATTTGGCCAGTAATAACTCCACTATTGTGGATCTCACATCGAATGTTTCTGCAACGGGAAATGCGATTCAGATAACGGACGGTGCATCTGGCAGTGCCAGCTTCACCTTAGCGCCTGTTTCAGCAGTCAAATCAACAGCCGGCAAGCTGGCCGTGGGTAGTTATCAGTTAGGCACCAGCGGCACAGTCACTAAAAACTCGGCCAACTTTAGCGACACCATCACGGTGGTGGGTGCGCATCAAGTCAATACCAAAGCTATTACTGCTTCTGCAAGCGGTGTGTCCAAAACTTACGATGGCACCACCGATATGACCGGCGTGATATTAGGTTTATCTACGTTAGAAAATAATGATGTGGTCACTGTAAACGGCATGGGTGCGTTTGCGCAAAAAAATGTCGGCACTCAGCTTAGCTACACCGTGAGTAATCTCACCTTAAGTGGCGCAGATGCTAATAATTATTATCTATCAGGCGGCACATCGTTTACTGGAAATGATGGTGAAATTACCCCCAAAACCTTAACTTTAAACAATATTGCGGCGAGTGACAAAGTGTACGACGGTTCGGCTAACGCAACGGTCAGTGCGGATTTAGCAGGCCTGGTCGCAACAGATAGCGGCGCGGTAACGGTTGCGATTGGCGCCAGCTTTGCCGATAAGAATGTCGGCACTAATAAAGCCGTGAGCATCAATAGTGTCACCCTTAGCGGTAGCGAAGCGGCAAACTATAGCATCGCGAGTACGGCGCCTGCGCAAACAGCGAACATTTCGCGCCTTAACTCGGTGAATTGGGTCGGTGGGGCAAATGGTAACTGGTTTGACCCAGCTAACTGGGCGGGCGGCGCGATACCGGATTTAGCTAACGTGGCGAATGTCGTTATCCCTAGTGGCGTGACAGTCGATTTTGATACCAGAACCGCGACGGGTGGCGCACAAACTGGCGCGGTTGAGGTTGATGCCTTAGGTACTAACGGTACGCTCATTCAAACTAACGGTAGCTTGAATATTGGTGCGGGTGGCACGACCTTGTTTAGCTATGTTCAAAATGGCGGCACTTTTACTAACGCGGGTAGCACAACCCTAAACAACTTTAGCCAAACTGACGGTAGTTTTTCGTCTACGGGTGACTTTAGCGCCACTAACTTTAGTCAAAGTGGCGGTAGCACCACCCTAGGCGCGGATTTGACCGTGAACAGCGAGTTTAGCCAAGGTAGCAGCGGTAGCGTTACGGTGAGCGGCGATAGCACGATAACGGATAGCAGCGGTGGCATGGTAGTGGGTAATCTTTCAACACAAGGTAATACCACAATTACCAGCAACGGCGGTGCAATCAGTCAGGCGAATGGGACAACATTAATTGCCAACGGTACCACCTCGCTAACCGCCCGCAATGGCGGGACGGCGGCGGATATTTCGCTTAATGGGGCAAATAATAATTTTGTGGGCGAAGTCAGCGCGAATGGCGCAAATATTACCTTGATAGATGGCGTGGGTGATTTGGTTTTGGCGGATGTCACGGCCAGCGCCAAATTAGACGCACGCGCCACGGCCAACGTGCTGTTAAATGGCGCGCTGAATGTCGATAGTGTCGAATTGTTGGCAACAAATGGCCATATCACTCAGGGTACAAATTCGACGCTGGTTGTTGCAACTGGCGAAACCGATTTAAGCGCCGCTGGTGCAATTCGTTTGGATAAGGCCAACGATTTTAACGGGGCGGTGAATATCGCCAATGCCACAGATGTGGTGTTAAATGATACTAATGCGCTTGAATTGGGGGCGATAGCAATGAGTGGCGCCTTGGAAGTAGCGGCGCAAAATAATATCAGTCAAAAATCCAATACCGGTATTGTGAGCGGCGGGCAGGTTGATTTTGCATCGACGGCGGGCAATGTGGTGTTGGACAGTGCGACAAATAACTTTGGTGGTCGTTTTGATGCCAGCGGACAGCAGGTGGCGCTTACCAATTATAACCAGCCGCTGAGTTTGGGCGACATTGTGGCGCACACGGCGTTAAATATCGTTACTAACAATAAGGCAATTACGCAAGCGCCAAATACGACGATTAAGTCAAACGGCACTAGCGCAATGGATGCAGGCAGCTCAAGTATTGCCTTGACTAACACCGGCAATGATTATGGTGCGATTACGCTGAACGCTGCACAAGTCACACGAGCGGAAACCCTATCCGAAGCTGCAGCGCGATTATCCGCAGAAGAAGCGGCACGCTTAGCCGCAGAAGAAGCCGCACGCTTAGCCGCAGAAGAAGCCGCACGCTTAGCCGCAGAAGAAGCCGCACGCTTAGCCGCAGAAGAAGCCGCACGCTTAGCCGCAGAAGAAGCGGCACG
>Ga0172377_10004384_pt1 | contig 14507 bp, 14 predicted proteins | sample Pumphouse3metaG_FD_119749 | JGI IMG/M metagenome (GOLD analysis project Ga0172377, IMG submission 119749) | Leachate microbial communities from a municipal landfill in Southern Ontario, Canada - Pumphouse #3 metaG | ecosystem: Engineered > Solid waste > Landfill > Unclassified | place: Canada... | reverse complement strand
TAACTCAAGAAAAAGGAGAAAAATAAATGGAAATAGGTATCACAGGACGTAATTTTGATCTTACTCCCGAGATAAAAAAATACGTGGAAAGAAAAGTCGGCAAGTTCGAGAGATTCTACAGCCGGATAGATAGATGTAACGTTGTTCTTGAAGAAGAAAAGACAAGGAAGACAGCTGAGATAGTTGTGCATCTCAGAAGAACGAGGCTGGTGGCTAAACATACTTCCCCCGACATGTACGCTTCCATAGACGTTTCTTCGGAAGTAGCGACAAAACAGCTTAGAAGGCTTAGGGGAAAAGTTTTTTCAAAAAGAAGAAAAGCGGTTATTGGGCGTTTCATGGGCCGATAAGGCCTGTGACATCCTGAAGATCGTGATAACCTGAACTCAGGGAAAGAGAAGGCGTATGAAAAGTAAAGTTAAAAAACTCCCGGGAACGGCCAGGGAACTTAATATTGAAATGCCCAAAGAGACCGTTGACAAAACGGTGGAAGAAATACTCTCGGAATTCAAAAAAACAGCCAAGATCCCCGGGTTCAGGCCGGGGAATGCCCCTATAGACATTATCCGTAAGAAACATCAGGCGGAAGCTTTGGAAGAGGCGAAAAGCAGGCTTGTGGCAAGGGCATATCAGGCCGCTCTTGAGAAGCACGAGGTTTTGCCGGCCAGTTATCCGGAAATATTCGATCTTGAGCTCAAACTTTCCGGAGAATTGTCCTTCAAGGCCAGGTTTGACGCCCAGCCGGAAATAGACCTTAAGAAGTACATTGGTATCCCCGTGACCGGGAAAAAGGTAGTGGTTAAAGAAGAAGAGATCGATGAGGCCCTGGAAAAGATACGCGGCATGTTCGCGGAATTCAAAGATAAAGAAGGCGCTCTATCGGGAGGGGATTTCGCGGTGGCGGACGTCGAATCTTTTATCGGGGATGAGCCCATATCGAAAAAACGGCAGAATATGTGGATAGAGGTCTCGGAGAAAGATTCACTTCTCGGAATAGGTAAAGAGCTGGAGGGCCTGAAAAAAGGAGAGACAAAAAATGTTGAAGTTACTCTCCCCGTGAACTACCCCGACGTGAAATACGCGGGGAAGAGATCTGTCTTTAAAGTGGAGATAAAGGAAGTAAAGCAAAGGTCCCTGCCGGAAGTGAACGACGAGCTTGCCGGGAAGATAGGAAAAACCACGGTCCCGGAATTGAGAGAAGAAGTCAAAGAACAGATACTTTCCAAAAAACAGGAGAATGAAAGTATATCGATGAAGAACCAGATATTGGAAGATCTGATCAAAAAACACCGGTTCGATCTTCCGGGGACAATGGTGGAAAGACAGCTCAAAGTCCTTATGGAAAGAGCCGAACAGGAACTTGCTTCCAAGGGGATGGACGCGAAAGCCATAGAGGAACACAAAGAGAAACTGCACTTGTCCCTGAGGAAAGAAGCCGAAAACAAGGTGAGGGTTTATTTTATCTTAGAAATGATAGCCGAAAAAGAAGAGATAACGGTGTCGGACCGGGAAATAGACGGCTGGATAGAGGCTCTGGCGAGGTCTTACAATAAGCCGTTCGAAGAAGTGAAAAAATATTATACCGAGAACGATCTTATAGGAGGCCTGTACGAACAGCTGAAAGAAGAGAAAACGCTGGATATCCTTTTGGAAAAAGCCGACATAAGTTCCGTCTGATCGGCGCGAGGCATGTCCGGCAAAGCGCATATCACAAAAACCGGGGGAGAAAAAATGAACATAGTACCTATGGTAATTGAAAAAGATGGGCGGATGGAACGGGCTTACGATATATATTCGAGGCTGCTCAAGGACAGGATAATATTTATCGGTTCGCCCATAGATGACAATGTGGCCAACATCGTAGTGGCGCAGCTTTTGTATCTTCAGATGGAAGATGTTGAAAAGGATATCAACGTATATATAAATTCTCCCGGAGGAAGCGTTACCAGCGGACTAAGTATTTACGATACGATGCAATACATAAAACCCGCGGTGAACACATTTTGTGTTGGCCAGGCTGCGAGTATGGGAGCGGTGCTTCTTGCCGCCGGGGCAAGCGGCAAAAGGTACGCTTTGCCGTATTCACGCATAATGATGCATCAGCCCTGGGGGGGAGTGCAGGGAGCGGCGTCGGATATAAGCATACAGGCCAGAGAGATCCTGAGAATGCGCGAAATGCTGGAAAATATACTCGCGAAACATACCGGAAAGGACATAGAAAAGATAAAAAAGGATACGGACAGAGATTATTTTATGAGCGCCGAAGAGGCCTGTACGTACGGTTTAGTGGATCATGTGGTTTCGGCCGTGACAAAATAATGTTTCCGGCTGAAAGATGGTTTAAGATACAAGAAAACGAAGGAGGATCAGGATACATTATGAGGAAGATAAGATTAATGGCTCCCGGGCCGACACCTGTACCGGAGAAGGTGCTTTTGAGGATGGCCGACACGATAATACATCACAGGACCCCGCAGTTCCAGGCTGTGATGAAAGATGTCAATATTAAGCTGAAAAAAGTTTTTATGACAGAAAATCCCGTAATAACCATGTCTTCAAGCGGAACAGGCGCTATGGAGACTTCGGTCGTGAATTTTCTTTCCGCGGGAGACAAGGCTATAGTCATAAACAGCGGAAAATTCGGGGAACGGTTCCGTGATATATGCAAAGCCTATGGCATAGATTGCGTGACATACGATGTTGAATCCGGAAAGGCAGCGGATCCCGCGGTGGTAGCAGATCTTATTAAGAAAAACCCCGATGTTAAGGCTGTATATGGTACGCTTTGCGAGACTTCAACAGGTGTTGTCAGCGATATAAAGGCCATAGGGAGTCTGGTGGCTGGGACCGGGGCTATTTTTATAGTTGACGCCGTAAGCGGACTCTCAGCCGATGAATTTCTGCCCGACAAATGGGGAGTGGACGCGGTTGTTTCGGGGTCCCAGAAGGGACTTATGCTTCCTCCGGGACTTGGTTTCATAAGCATAAGTCAGAAGGCCAGAAAACTAATGGAGACATCTACTTTGCCCAAATACTATTTTTCGCTTAAAGCGGCTTTAAAATCATATGAAAAGGACGATACTGCCTGGACTCCCGCGGTATCTCTGATAATGGGCCTTGACTTAGTGCTGGATTTGCTTTTAGACGAGGGAATGGACAATGTTCTTGCCCGTCATGCCAAACTTGCTTACGTTACCCGTGAAGCGGTCAAGGCGGTCGGCCTTGAACTTTTCGCGGAAAAACCGTCAAATGCCGTTACGTCGGTAAAAGTGCCACAGGGAGTTGACGGCAAAGCGCTGGTCAAGACCATGCGGGATAAAGAAGGTATTACCATAGCGGGCGGACAATCGGAACTTGCCGGTAAAATATTCAGGATAGCGCATCTCGGTTACATGGATCAGTATGATACTATAGCCACAATAGCGGCAGTTGAGATGGTTTTGGCGCAGCAGGGTTACGGTATTGTGCCCGGGAAAGGGGTGGCGAAAGCCCAGGAGCTGTTGAAATAGAATACAAAGATACCTCAAAAAGGAGGAAGGCGAAATGCAGAAAAAAGTCCTTGTAAGCGACCCCTTGTCAAAAGAAGGTGTGAATATACTAAAGGAGGCCGGGCTTATTGTAGACGAGGTATCCAAACTTTCAGAGAACGATCTTATCAAGAAGATCAAGGGGTACGATGGACTCATAGTAAGAAGCGAAACCACCGTTACAAAAAAGATCATACAGGCTTCCGACAAGCTTTCTGTGATAGGGCGTGCCGGTGTGGGGCTGGATAATGTTGATGTCCCGGAAGCATCAAAAAAAGGGATAGTGGTTATGAACGCTCCCTCGGGCAATACCATATCTACAGCGGAGCATGCGTTCAGTTTAATGCTCGCTTTGGCTCGAAATATACCGCAGGCGAACCAGTCCATAAAAGACGGGAAATGGGATAGAAAGAAATTTATGGGTGTTGAACTTTACGGCAAAACGCTCGGCATAGTGGGAATGGGACGGATAGGAACGGAGTTCGCCAAACGGGCCATGGTCTTTGGTATGAAGGTTATTGCTAACGATCCTTTTCTTTCAGAAGAAAAGGCGAGATCGATAGGGGTCGAACCGGTGGACATGAATGTTCTTCTTGAGAATGCCGATTTCATAACCATACACACACCGCTTACCGATGAGACCAGGCATTTCATCGATGAAAAGGCCTTCGAGAAGATGAAACCGGGCATAAGGATAGTGAATGCCGCGAGAGGCGGGATAATAGACGAGAAGGCCCTCGCGAAATATATAAAGTCCGGGAAAGTGGCGGGAGCGGCGCTGGATGTTTTTGAGACAAAAGCCAAACCTCCCGTAGACAGCCCCGTAGCCGGACTCGAAAAGGTCATATCTACTCCGCATCTCGGAGCTTCGACCGAAGAAGCGCAGGTAAGCGTCGCGGTGGATATGGCCAGATCAATAGTTGACGCGCTTACAGGAAAGGGATACAGGAATGCCGCGAATGTTCCCGCCATGGATGAGGAAACATTGAGGATAACAGGGCCTTATGTGAATCTTGCGGAACGTCTTGGTTCGATCCAGGCACAGCTCATAGCCGGCCCCATAAAGTCCATTACGGTCAACTATATAGGAGAAGTCGCCAATATGGATGTTGATATGATAACCAGAGGGCTTCTCAAAGGGGTTTTCAACTCCATACTGGAGGAGGAAGTAAATTATGTAAATTCTCCAGTTATAGCCAAAGAAAGGGGAATAAGCGTCTCGGAAAAAAGAACGCCTAAGATAAAGGATTTCGTTAATCTGATGAGCGTGGAGTTTGTTACGGCGAAAAACAAGTATTCCATAATGGGAACACTTTTTACTAACAATGATCCGCGTATAGTGAAGATGGACAAATATTACGTAGAGGCCATTCCATCGGGGTATATGCTTTTGGTATCCAATAATGATGTGCCGGGTGTTGTGGGAAGGATAGGGACCATTCTTGGGAAAGAAGGGGTGAACATCGCCGAGATGAGTTTTGGCCGGGATAAGAAGACAGGCCAGGCGATAAGCTTGCTTAATATCGATAGCGAGATATCCAAAGCTGTTCTCAAAAAGCTCAAGAGTGCGAAAGATGTTATTGACGTTAAGCAGGTATGTGTATAAATATCTCGCCGGGATGGGCCCGCGAAAAATAAGATAATAAAAATATCGGAAAGGTATAAAATGTGCAAAGCAACGGTTCTGGTGGGGGCTCAGTGGGGAGACGAGGGAAAAGGCAAGGTAATAGATATTCTTGCCGAAGAAATGGATTATGTGGTGCGGTACCAGGGCGGTAATAACGCTGGACATACCGTGGTCATAGGTGAAAGTAAATATGTGCTGCACCTCATTCCTTCAGGAATACTTCACGACGGAAAGATATGCGTAATAGGGCATGGGGTTGTAGTTGATCCGAAAGCGCTTATAGACGAAATAGAGCTTCTGGGATCTCAGGGTATAGATTGCGCGGGACGGCTTAAAATAAGCGATAAGGCGCATATCATCTTTCCGTACCACAAGAAAATAGACGAGCTTAGGGAGGCGCGCCGTACGAAGGGACGCATAGGGACCACAAAAAAAGGGATAGGACCCTGTTATGCCGACAAGGTAGCGCGCGTGGGCATACGTATTGCCGACCTTTATGACAGAGATTATTTCGCGGAAAGGCTTAAGGACAATATCGAAGAGAAGAACATGATGGTAAAGGATTTTCCCGGAGCCGAACTTTTCAGGTTTGAAGATGTTTTTGAGGCGTATCTGGAGTATGCGGAACATTTGAAAGATTTTGTAACCGATACCACCGCGCTTTTGAATGAAGCCTTGAGAAATGGTAAGAGCGTACTTTTTGAAGGCGCGCAGGGAACATTTCTTGACGTGGATTACGGTACATATCCCTATGTTACTTCATCCAATTCAACCGCCGGAGGGGCTTGTACCGGCGCTGGAGTGGGGCCCAGCAGGATAACCAAGGTCATAGGTGTGGTAAAAGCTTATACTACAAGGGTTGGAGAAGGACCATTCCCCACGGAGTTTGGAGCGGATCTTATGGATAAAATAAGGGAAAAAGGCGGAGAATTCGGCGCTACTACGGGAAGGGCCAGAAGATGCGGCTGGTTCGACAGTGTTCTTGTTAAGAATTCCGTAGAGATAAACGGCATAGATCAGGTGGCGATAACAAAGATAGACGTTCTGGACGAACTTGAGAAGATCAAGATATGCGTGGCTTATGAATACAAGGGGAAGATGTTTACTAATATCCCCGGCGATCCCGGGTTTCTGGAAAAATGTGTACCGGTCTATGAAGAATACCCGGGATGGATGAAGGATACTTCGGGGGTTACCGCATATGAGGATCTGCCCCGGAACGCGATAAATTACCTCAAGAGGGTAAGCGAACTTATAGGCACCGAAATAATGCTGGTGTCGGTAGGTAAAAGCAGAAAACAAACGCTGGCATATAAAGGTGCGGCGTAAAATTATTTCAGGGAATAAAAACAGGAGGGGAGTATGCACAGCTTAAAGATCTCGGCGGTGTTGGCGTCTTTGGTGGTGATGCTGAGCATGTTGACATCGGGATGCGCGCTCAATTTTTACAAACAAAGTCCGCGCAGTAAAAAACAGATACAAGAACTGGAGGCTAAGATATCGGACCTTGAGGCTCAGAGAAGAAAGGAGCAGGAAGAGTTCGAAGATGCCAGAAATATGATGGAAAAAAGACTGATGGAAGAGATAAAAGGCGACAAGATATCCCTCAGGCTGGACGAGGCGGGGCTTGCCATAATACTTTCCGACGATATACTCTTCGACTCAGGCAAAGCGGATGTTAAGAAACAGGCGTATCCTGTTCTTGATTATCTTATCTCGATCATAAACGAAAAGGTGCCGGGCAAGAATATAGGAGTAACGGGACATACGGACAATGTACCGATAAAATTCTCGGGATGGAAATCTAACTGGGAACTTGCTGCCGCAAGGGCTACCAACGTTCTCTATTATCTTGAGAATAACGGTGTTTCTCCGCAAAGGCTTTCCGCTACGGGGTATGGAGAACACAGGCCCATAGTCTCGAATGACACTGCCGCGGGTCGGGCAAAGAACCGAAGAGTGGAAATTGTCATTCTGCCCGAATTTACGGAAAAACGTGAAGGGGCGGAATTTTTAGAGGCGGACGCCGACGTCATTAAGTAAGGCAAGGGAATAGCCCCGTTCCGGAACAAAGAGGCCGGCGCGGGGCACCCGGTCCTAAATCCAGAAGATGAGATTTCCTGAACATATAGCCGTCATTATGGACGGCAACAGAAGATGGGCGGAAAATAAGAAAGTTTCCCATATAGAAGGTCATACGGCAGGGGTGGGAGCGCTTGATGCCGTGACGGAGGAATGCGCCCGGAGAGGTGTAAAAGCACTTACGGTTTACGGGTTCTCTGTTGAGAATTGGAACAGGCCGCGAAATGCCGTAAATTCTCTATTTTCTCTTTTCAAACAAAGCCTGAAGAAATATGTGGACAAGTTAAAGAAGAACAATATGAGGTTCAAATCCATAGGGCGTATCGATGGACTGCCATCCGACCTTGGCGCGATGCTTAAAAAGACGGAAAAGGAAACATCCTCGAACACAGGCATGGTGCTTACGGTCGCGCTCAACTACGGGGGGAGGCAGGAAATAGTAGACGCGGTGAGAGGTCTTGTGGAAGATGTCCGTAAAAATGGACAGGAGGCCTCGTCGATCACCGAAAAAGATATTGAAGAAAGATTGTACACATATGCTCTGCCCGACCCGGATCTTGTTATAAGGACGAGCGGAGAGGTCAGGATAAGCAATTTTCTTTTGTGGCAATCGGCTTATTCCGAATTCTATTTTACGGAAACCCTCTGGCCGGATTTCGGAGGAGAAGAACTCGGAGAAGCCCTGGAGGAATATGGCAGACGCCAGAGAAGATACGGCGGTTAAATTTCTAAAACGGGCTATCGTTAGCGTCGTTCTTATGGCGTCGGTGATGGCTGTCATATATGTCTTCCCGAACTGGGCTTTCTGCCTGGTAATTGCCGTCCTTATAGGTATCGGACAGCACGAGTTCTTCCTCATGGTGGAAAAAAAGGGGATATTCGTATATAAATATTTCGGCATAGCGGCGGGTTCGCTTTTGCCGGTAGTTATATTTCTTGGTTCCGGTGTGCCGGAAATTAAGGGTCTTGAACCCCTTCTCATAGTAGCGGCCAGCCTTTTTGCTTTTACACTGCAGTTCGCGCGTAAAGACCGGGCGAGAGATCATCTTGTAAGTGTCGCTCTTACGCTTTTTTCGCTGTTCTACATATGCTGGTTTTTTTCCTTCGCTCTCAAATTGAAACTTCTGCCGGGAGGGGCTGATCTTGTGGCCTTTCTTGTTGTTGTGACGAAAAGCGCGGATATAGGAGCTTATGTTTCAGGCAACTTTCTTGGAAGGACGGAGCTTATTCCGCGGATAAGCCCGAAGAAAACCATAGAAGGAACGATAGGGGGGATACTTTTAAGCGTTCTCGTTTCCGTTTCATTGGGAAGGAATCTTATCGGCCTCCCGTTCATTCATCTCGTTTTTCTGGGCATTCTTCTGGCCGTTATCGGGCAGGTGGGAGACTTGGCCGAGAGTCTTATTAAACGGGATTGTGATGCTAAAGATTCCGGAAATTATTTTCCGGGCATAGGCGGGGTCCTGGACCTTATAGACAGTCTTATTTTTACGGCTCCTGTTTTCTTTTTTTACATGAATACGTTCTAAGCGGATGCTTTTATATGAAAGACATTATACTGTTCGGGTCGACCGGATCGGTAGGCAAGAATGTGCTGGATGTGATATCCCATTATCCCGGGATGTTCAGGGTGAGGGCGCTGAGTACAGGAAGAAATATTGACGTGCTTCTTGATCAGGCGGAACGGTTCTCTCCCAGGGTAATAGCCTGCGCCGATGAAAATCTTGTTCCTGAGCTTAGAAGAAGAGCCCCCAAAGGCACAGCTGTTACAGGCGGGGGCAGATCCATCGAAGAGCTCGCGGCTCAAGAAGATGCGGATATTGTTTTTATGGCAATATCGGGCATTTCCGCGCTTATGCCTCTTGTTTCCGCGGTCAAAAACGGCAGGACCGTCGCTCTTGCTTCTAAAGAGCCCATAGTATCAGCGGGCGGAATAATATCGGAACTTGTGAAAGAGAACTCGGCCAGGATAATACCGGTAGATAGCGAACATAGCGCTATTTCCCAGTGCATTGGAGCAAGAAAACCGTGCGAGGTTCGAACCATCTACCTTACAGGCAGCGGAGGGACCCTGCTTAACGCGCCGCTGGAGGATTTCGACAGTTTTTCGGTGAAAGAGGTCCTTAACCATCCGAAATGGAGCATGGGCCCTAAGATAAGCGTTGACTCAGCTACCTTGATGAACAAGGGGCTTGAAATGATAGAGGCAAGGTGGCTTTTTGACATCCCCTCAGAAAAGATAAAAGTTATAGTACATCCCGAGGCTATTGTTCATTCCATGGTAGAATTCAATGACGGCACCGTAACGGCTGTCATGTTCTGTCCGGACATGAGGTTCCCCATACTGAAGGCCCTGGCATATCCCGAAATACTTGAAAGCTGTTTTGAAAGGATAGACTTTGGCGCTATCGGTAAATTTACTTTTCTTGAGCCGGACACAGAAAAATTTCCGGCGCTTCCTCTGGCGTACGAAGCCTTGAAGTCAGGGGGTACAGCTCCCGCCGTACTGAATAGTTCCAATGAGAACGCTGTTAACCTTTTCCTGGAAGGAAAAATAGTTTTTACGGATATAACAAAAATAACAAAGGAAGTCTTAAATAAACATAAAGTGAAAGAAGCGCCTGTTTTGGAAGATATCATCGCGTCGGAAGAATGGGCGAAAAGGGAGGTGCTTAAGTTTTGTTGACAATATTTGTTGTTATTATGGTCTTCAGCGTTCTTATACTCGTTCATGAAGCGGGGCATATGTTCGCGGCAAAAAGGGCCGGTGTGAATGTGGAGATATTTTCCCTGGGTTTCGGGAAAAGGCTCTGCGGGGTAGAGATAGGAGGGACAGATTACCGGATATCGCTTTTCCCGCTGGGAGGTTATGTGAAGATGGAAGGTGAAGAGCCCGGAGAAGCAAAGGGCTCTGAAACGGGGCTTTATTCAAAGCCGGTGGGATATCGGTTCTGGATAATGGCGTCCGGAGCTCTCACAAACTATGTTTTTGCTTTTGTCCTTTTCTGGGCCATATTCATGATAGGTGTTCCTATGCCCTCTAATGAAGTCGGCGAAGTCATAAAGGATTACCCCGCGGAGAAGGCCGGTATACGAACGGGTGATGTAATAGTGAAAATAGACGGGAAAAAAGTGGGATACTGGGACGATATCGTGGATGCCATAAGAACGGGCTCTAAAAGCCGAGAAACTCTCACTTTCGACTTGCTCCGTGACGATGAGCCGCTATCTATTGACGTAACCCCGGAAATATCGACCGTCACCAACGTGTTCGGCCAGAAAATATCGCGCCCCATGATAGGAATAGGGCACAGAGATAAGATCTTACCTGTGTCCTACGGCCCGGCTGAGGCGTTTTATCAAGGCGGAAGAAAACTGCTTTCTCTTACCGCTATGACCTACAAGGGGCTATGGCTCATGATAACGGGCGGTATGCCCTTGAAAGAATCGGTTTCGGGGCCCATAGGGATTATGTATTTAATGAACCAGGCCGCCAGGCTGGGTGTGGTTTGGCTTCTCATCATAACAGCTCAGGTAAGCATGGCTTTGGCCATTTTTAACTTATTGCCTTTTCCTGTACTGGACGGAGGGCATATAATGTTCCTTGCCGCGGAAAAAATAATGGGAAGACCTGTGAGCGTCAAGGTGCAGGAGATCCTTACGAACGCGGCCCTGATACTTCTTATAGCTTTCGCTCTTTTTGTCTCATGGCAGGATGTTATCAAGTTCAGGCTTTTGGGGGGGAGATGAGGAACGGACGTAAGGGCGGGGGAACCCCGCCCATACATATGGGGACCGGACGTATGACGAAAAGACGAAAGACAATTACGGTTAAAGTCGGGAATGTTATGATCGGTTCCGGTCATCCTGTAAGCGTACAGTCGATGACAAAGACCGATACGCATGATGTGGATGGAACTATACGCCAGATAGACCGGCTTGAAAAGGCCGGCTGTGAAATAGTACGCGTCGCGGTAAAAGATATGAAAGCGGCGGCAGCGATATCTTCCATAAAAAACGGTTCAGCCCTGCCTGTAGTGGCGGATATACATTACGATCATACTCTGGCCATAGAGGCGCTAAAACGCGGGGCCGACAAAATAAGAATAAATCCCGGGAACATTACAAAAGCCTCTGATGTTGAGAAAGTGATAGACGAATGTTCCCTGAGAGGTATTCCTATAAGAATAGGCGTGAATTCGGGGTCTTTACCGGATGTTCCCGGAAAAACTTCAGGCTCCCGGCATGCGATGACCGAGGGAGTCTTAAGATATCTGGAAATATTCAGAAAAAAGAAATTCAATGATATTGTAATATCCGTGAAAGCTTCCGATGTTCCCGGGACCGTGAAGGCTTACAGGGAAGTGTCCGGTGAATGCGATTATCCGCTGCATCTCGGCGTGACCGCGGCCGGGTCAAAAGAAACGGGCGTTATAAAAAGCGCTGTAGGCATAGGAGCTCTTCTTGTCGACGGTATAGGCGACACCATAAGGGTTTCGCTTACAGGAGACCCTGTAGACGAGATAAAAGCGGCGAAAAAAATACTCGCATCATCAGGAGCCAGATCTTTCGGCCCCGAGGTCATTTCCTGCCCGACTTGCGGAAGATGCGCCGTAGATCTTGCGGGACTGGCGGAAGAAGTGGAAAGAGAGCTGGAAAGGATCAGTTTTTCTCTTAAGACTATTCCCGAAAAATTTACTATTGCCGTTATGGGATGCGAGGTCAACGGCCCCGGAGAGTCCATGTCCGCGGATATAGGTATAGCTTTCGGGAAAGGACGCGGAGCTATTTTCAGATGCGGCAAAATTATAAAGACCGTAGATGTGAACGAAGCAGTTAAAACACTTATGGAAATTGTGGCAGAAGATCTTAAGGAGAGGTAAACAAGGTCAAGCTATTTGACCGTGTGAACAGTGATCGTAACCGTAAGGGAGAGATATGAGGTGGAAACAGACATTCATACCTACAGTTAAAGAGGATCCGCAGGACGCCGAGGCGGTTAGTCACAAACTTATGGTAAGAGCCGGCCTTATACGCAGGTTAAGCTCCGGAGCCTACACGTACCTTCCCCTGGGCCGCAAGATACTTAGAAAAGCCGAGGCAATAGTTAGAGAAGAAATGAACTTAGCCGGGGCGGTAGAACTTCTTATGCCGGCCCTGCATCCCGCGGAGCTTTGGAAAAAGACCGGAAGGTACGATGATATGGGAGAGGTGATGATAAAGTTCACCGATAGGCACGGCAGGGAAATAACGCTCGGGCCTACACATGAAGAGATAGTGACCGATCTGGTCTCCAGAGAGATAAGGTCCTACAAGGACCTCCCCGTAACGCTTTATCAGGTTCAAACAAAATTCAGAGATGAGTTGAGGCCAAGGTTCGGCATAGTGAGAAGCTGTGAGTTCCTGATGAAGGATGCTTACAGTTTTGACGCCGACCAGGAAGGAATGGAGATAAGCTATAAGAAAATGTACGACGCTTACCGCAGAATATTCGAGAGATGCGGTCTGCCGTATCTAATAGTTGAGGCCGATCCCGGGCTTATGGGAGGGACGGTTTCGCATGAATTCATGATACCCTGCGAAATAGGGGAAGACAGGATAGTGACGTGCGCTTCCTGCGGATACGCGGCAAGTACGGAAGTAGCCGAGGCTAAAGGCGAAGCCGGCTCTTCTTTTGGAAAACCCGAGGCAAAGGAGAAAGAGATAGTTTCGACTCCCGGAAAAAGCGCCGTGCACGATGTATGCGCTTTTCTTAAGAGCTCACCGGAAAAGCTCATCAAGACCTTGATATATATCGCTGATGACGTTCCGGTAGCCGTTCTTATAAGGGGCGACCATCAGGCCAACGAGGCCAAAATAAAGAAGGCTCTTAAAGTGAGGGGTCTCGAACTCGCGGATGGGAAAAAGGTAGAAGAGATAACAGGCAGCGGCATCGGTTATTCCGGGCCAATTGGACTTGACATAAAGATAATAGCTGATAACGCGGTTAGAAATATGGTAAATGCCGTTTGCGGAGCAAATGAAAAAGACAAGCATATTCTTAACGTAAATCCGGCAATAGACTTTCAGCCTGGTTTATGGGCAGATATCAGGGTGATAACAGAGAGCGACCCCTGTCCGAGATGCGGCGAAAAAATAGAAATGAAAAGCGCTGTTGAAATAGGCCATACCTTCAAGCTCGGCACAAAATATTCGTCCGTGCTTGGAGCTTCTTACGCGGACGATAAAGGCGCGATGAACCCTCTTGTTATGGGCTGTTACGGTATAGGGGTGAATAGAATACTGGCGTCTCTTATAGAGACGAGCCATGACAAAGACGGAATTATCTGGCCGGCATCTTTGAGCCCGGCGGAAGTGGTCGTAATACCCGTAAAAATGGACGACGAAGAAGTTTTCGGGACAGCGGAAAAAATATATGATGAACTTTCCGGAGCGGGTATAGACGTTATTATTGACGACAGGGACCGGTCTGTCGGAATAAAATTCAAGGATGCTGACCTTATAGGATTTCCCGTTCAGGTAGTTATAGGCAAAAAAAGTCTCGCCGAGAAAAAAGTAGAAGTAATAACGAGACGCGGGAAGGCCTCAGATCTAGTGGATCGTAACGATTTTATCGACAAAATAAAAAGCATATTACAGTGAGAAAAAAGGGACACCCATAAAGAGGCACCTGTCAACTAAAAAAATAAATTCCTTTGCTGTTCCAGAGGAACAGCCTGGCAATTCTTGCGGTCTTATCTCTACTTCAAGCTATACAAATCAGGTTTCTGCGCCCTTTATTTCTTTCTTCGGTTAACAGCCTATTGCGGTAATTAAGCATGGCTGCACCAGACACCCATCCGGTTATGGAAGTATCTCCATTAATGGCGCGATACCCCCCTGGGCTTTTCGCCCTCCAGAAAATCATCGGTTCCGATCCATATCCATTCAGTTGCATACATTTCACCTGTTCGATATCGGCGAATAATCCCTCTTCGGTTTATGGATCGGGCAGACCTTTTTTGTATAGGTGGGGGCAGTGTCCACTCAGGCTAACATTTTTTTATAGTCCCACTTACGATTCACTGCCCCCTAATATCCATGTTCAGCAGAACAATTTATCTTCTTGATACTCAAACTCCGGGTCTTTCATCACTTTATAGGATATTCTCGCTATTTTGCTCGCTATTATGGCCAGGGCCTTCGCCGCCGGCCTTTTCTTCTTCTTGATCTTTTGATAATACGCGTTGATCCTTGGGTATTTCAGCGCATGTACTGCTGCTTCCGCATAC
>Ga0172377_10004383_pt1 | contig 14509 bp, 17 predicted proteins | sample Pumphouse3metaG_FD_119749 | JGI IMG/M metagenome (GOLD analysis project Ga0172377, IMG submission 119749) | Leachate microbial communities from a municipal landfill in Southern Ontario, Canada - Pumphouse #3 metaG | ecosystem: Engineered > Solid waste > Landfill > Unclassified | place: Canada... | reverse complement strand
GGCATGGCTTTCTCCTGGTCAGGACGGTATCCCTTCTTCCCATCCAATCTTTTTCTTGGCCATGTCCACAAGCCTGTTGTCGATCAACTGGCCAAGGCTTGCTCGAGATGCCATTGTTTGTGATGAGCTCCGTCGGTGTCAGCCCTTCGACAATATGATCGATGGCCTTTTTCAATTTTTCCTCGTGAGCGAGCATCAACTTCCGGCCTCCTTTCAGTGCTTCTTGAACCGTGCCTTTTGCACCCGCCGCGGCCCGAAGATTCCCGCCATGTACCTGCTCGGGTCTTCCCCCATGGCGGTGATGAAATTTGCCAGCTTCAGCTTGCACATGGCGCACAAGGGGGTCTTAGAGGTGATCCCGATTGCGTTCGGGTCGATTTGGTGGTCGCAGAAGTAGCATCCGCCGGAGGCCTCCCGGTACACCTTTTCCACCAGGTCGAAGAGCGGGGTTTCCTTGACCTCGTCGTCCTCTATCAGGCCCAGAGAGACGGCGAGCTCCGTTTCCAGCCAGCCGGCGAAGAACGACGTGAGCGCCCGCTGCTGATCGGACGTCATTTTCTTGACGATTTCGATCCCGTCATGGACGGACGGGTCCAGGGCAATGGACTCCTCGTCGAATTTCGCCTGGCGCTGTTCGGCGACAAGCTTGCGGCGCTGCGCCTTGCGACGACGGATGAATCCCTCCAGGTCGATGACGTTTTTGGTTTCGCCCCTGGCGATGCCGTCGCCGCTGGGCTTTTTCTTTTTCAAGTTGCGCCTCCGCTGAGTAGATTGGTTGTTCGTCTTTATTTGTTATTGAAAACACAGGGGTTTGTCAAGTTTCCATATAGTAAAAACTGTTAAGTTTCAATATCGAACTGAATCTGCTTTTCGCCGGGGTCGATTCCGAACGTCCACTGCCGGGCTTACGCCGGTGGCGTTTCTCCGAAGGAAAAACTTTCAAACTCGGTGAACACGCCACTGATCTCAGGGTCTTTTTTTGTGATACGATGAATGGTGTAGCGGGTGAATGGTTTTACTGGCATGATTTCCTTCTTCGGTTAAACTGTCAGAACCGATACCTGCCGCTCTCCCTGCGAACCTTGATCATCCACGTTGATGTCACCGCCGCCTTCCTGCCCAGCGCGAGTTTTCCATCAAGCCGTTTCATTACCAACCCTTCCAGTTCTGGGTCCCGAATAACAACATCGAAATGTTTGCGGAACTCGGTGCTGTATTGCAGCGGGAAGCCAAGCGGAAAACCAAAAATATGATCTTCAAGCAGGTCTCGCCTGAACCAGAATGGCTTGTCAAGCAGAAGTTCCCAGTCCCATGCGTGAACGTCGTAGAACATGATTTTGTGGGAGATTCCAGGAACTTTGGCATGGCGCAGCTCTCCATCGAGAATGCAATAGCCTGGAAGGTGCAGGGCCTTGATTGCTGCCAAGATTTCGGGAGACGGGGAATAGGTCAAACGGTTTTTGTGGCGTCCCCAAAATTGCGGTGTTTCTCCCGGCAGGCAATGAAGTTCCAGGCGCTGTCCGTTGTACTTCGGTTCGGCTATCCACTGTGAGTCATAACTCAGGCGGGCAAACAGCGGCTGATCAATGCTCGCCAATGCCGGCGCCTCGGGGTAGAAGTAGGTGAATTGTTCAAGTTTCATGGCTCACCTGCCAATAATTTTGATTTTGCTATAGCCAACCCTTTTTGCAAAATCGGATTGTTTTCGATATCTTTCACAGATAACCCGAGCGCCCGGAGCGTTGGTTCGATGTCGTACGTGATGCAATATTCGTGGTTGGCCAACTCGTACTCGAACATCTCACAAATAAAGCCTTTGCCGGTCGTATCTTTTTCGATGAGATCAAGGAATTCTTTGGCCATGTCGACATTCAGTTGCACGAATGCTTCTATGTCATTTTTCCTAATGAAACCGCCTCCCCCGACGCTGACCACCTTGTCAGTTTCATCCGGACTTAAACCGAGTTTTTTCATGCCATCTTGAAGCTGTTCACGGTTGAATGCGAATGATATTGGAAAGTTGTTGATTGCATGACGATGCCGTTCTTTCATTTCCAGATAATTGTTTCCCATATTATCTCCTATCTTAATGCCGGCTTGTATGGGCGGCACAACATCCTGAGCTCCGGCAGGCTGTCAGGGTCGGCTACTCGATAAACCTGCTGGTCGAACCCTTCTTTTACCGCCAGCTTGATCTTGGTTTCAAAGAAATCGCCGAACCTGTCTCCGATCAACGCCATCAACTCTTCTTGCAGGGCCTCATCGTTCATCACGTCGTCCTTGAGCGCGACAGACGGTTTTTGTTCGACCATTTCATCGAAGCTTTCTCCAAGAATGGTGGCGATTCTTTCAGCGTCTTCAGCATCGATGCTGAAACGATTGGAAGAAACGAATTTGATCTGCTTGCCGCTGGCTCCTGGAACGGCATAGGAGTGACGAAAACGCCCAGCAAACCCGTCGGTGTCTTGAACACCGCGGACAAACTCAATGATCTGAGCGCCAGACGCATCCTTCTCGGCGGTGTGGATCTTCACTTGGTCGGACGCTTCCAGGTAGCGGTCGACTGCCGCCTTGATTTCATCCGGCACGCTGGTCAAAACCGGGACGCTGGCCTTCTTGGACTTGGCCGGGGTGGCGGTGGCGGTTTGCTTGAGTGCCGCGGCGAACGATGCCTTGGGTTTCAGTTTCACGACTTTTGCTGTTGCTGCCATTGTTCCTCCTCTCAGGTTTCACCAAAATTCACCCGATCTTACAATTCAATCGTCGTTGGTTGTCGATTTCCTCAAGATCAACAATCCTGTATTCATCGTCCGGCCCATATACTTCGAAAACCGTGGCGATAGATTCAGGATCCAGGTGCGTTCGTCGCGCAAGCCTTGCAGCTTCCTCATGACTCGTCGCGTCAAAATCCATTTCCCATGTCACTCGGTAGTTTGCCATTATCCCCCCGTTTTGACTGTTGCTTCACCCAACAGTTAGCTTGTCAGTTGGCCCAATCAACAAACCCTTACCGTCTTTCGGAATGTTTTTGTTGTCGAACAGTCTCACCCACAGGGCTCTGTTGTATCGGATAGTCTTTGTTTTGATTTCTCCTACAACGCAGTAGGTCGAGATTCTTCAAGACCTTTGGCTTGCTGCGCCCATCTCCAATAGTGATTTCGATTTTCACAACTTCCTCCTCACATTTTCACCAGCTCGCCAAACGGCGGCGGATCTCCGCGCCCGCCGTTCTGGATCCACAGCACCGGGTAATCCGGCGGCGCGGCGGGAAAATCATTGCACTCCATGTCCGTCAGGTACAGCATGGCGGCGATGTCCAACCCATCCGCGTTTTCATCCACCCACTTGAACGCCGGGAAAAACATGGTTCCGCCACGCCCCTTGAATTCCAACTTGAGCGGCAGATCTTCGCGACGGTATGTTTCGTACCCGCAGACCCGGGTATCGACGTAGATCAGATGGACCGTCGAATCGTAGAGCGCCAGGATGTCCGAGATTTCGGTAGCATCCTGCTGAAGTTCTGCTTTCGTCCGGCTGCACGAAGTGTCCACGGCGATCACGATATCGCCCAATTCGTGGCTGTAAAGCGACGGCAGATAGAACCCTTGCTGCAGGTAGCGTCGGTCGGGTTGCTCCCATGAGTAATCGTTGGCGGCAATGCGCTCCAGGAAATGGCGCAGCACGTCACGCCAATCAACCTTCGGTTCGAGAAGCGCGTCCACCAGTTCCTGTAGATTGCCCGTCATGACCCCGCGGCTCTTTGCGATTTGCTCGGCATTGGCAACGGCGGTTTTCCATTCCTGCTCGTGGCGCGCCGCGTCGTCCTCGGTGGGCCCGTTCTTGTCCGGGTCCCCGGGATAGTCCATTACGTCGCCGGGCCTGTCTGGGCTGGATGTTTGTCGTTCCTGGTCCGGGGCGGTGTCATCCTGCCCCGTGCCTGAACCCTGGCCATCCGGATTCTCCTGTTCATCCTGGCCGTCGCCCTGGCCGTCGCCACCTTCTTGCCCTTGGCCGTCATTTTCTCCCTGATTATGTTCGCTCTCGTCGTCAGGATTGCTATCACCAGGGCCTTGCGAACCTGATTCATTGTCGTCGGTATTGCCGCTATCGTTAGCGTTGTCGTAGCTGCTGTCATCATCTCCTCCGTCTTGGCCCTCCTGCTGTTCGGATTGCGGATCGGGACCTTGTTGTTGCGCCTTTCGGTTTTTCAAAATCTTGTAGATTTCCTCGGCCGGCATTCCTTCAAAGGCTGGCTCATACAGCCAGTTCGGTGGAATCTCGAACCCCGATTCTTGCAGGATTGCGTTAACCACGTAATCGCAGGCTTCGTTCCACAGGTTGAAGTCGCGACCGTTGCGCCGGAGGTTGTGGTGCAGGGCCGGATGCAGAACTTCGTGGGCATAAAGCATGATCAACTCGGGGACGCTTTGCTCCCAGACGTGGGCCGGGTTGAAGAACAGCGATATCCCGTCGGTCCCTGCCGTTCCTTGTGAGGGATCCTCCACCAGCTTCAGCTTATAGGCCAGGCGGGCAAAGAACGGGTGGCGCTGGAGCATCTTGGCCCGGGCGATTTGCATTTTTTCGGTCGGGGATTCAAACGGGGACGGCGGCGGATACATTTGATGTCCTCCTTTCGATCCATGAATATCCTCCAATCAGGGCATTCCCTTTGATGTCGAGAATGATTTCCGACCACGTGTACCCAGAATACCAATGGACCTTTTCGCCTACAGCTATCCACCCGCCTTGCATCTTTGCGTGGTCGACAGCTTCCTTGACCGAATCAAACTCAATTCGTGTTCTCATTTTTGCCCTCAATTCGGCAGCGGCCCGGCGAACACGGCCAGCTTGTCCATGATTTCCTTGGCCGCTTCGGCGGTTTCCACTCTCAGGCCCGGGTCGTTTTTCAGTTCGGGCGCCTTGACCCGACACAGTTTGCGCTCGATTTCTTTTCGCATCTGTTCCAGTTGTGGGTCGCCGGTGATGTTGAGCGCCGGCAGGACCTGGATCACGTCGACGATGTTGGTGACCAGGGTCTTGTGAAACCCCTTGTCGGCCTCGCTCAGCGTTTCGGCCATCTTCTTCACGGGTTCGTACAGCCGTTGCCACACGCTGGCCATGGAGGCTTGCAAGCTGGCTTCCATGCGCGCCTCGAAACGGGCTTTCAGGCGCTCGACTTCCTCGCTCGACAGGGACACCCGCCAGTCGGAGGGGTCGGGAACAGGATAGACCTCCGAATCGATCTCGAAGAATTTTCGGATCTCGGTGGGCGCTGGGTATTCATCTGACTTGAACATTTCGCCAAGGTCGCGTCGGGCCTGGGATAGGTGGTTCGGGTAGAGCAGCACGAACTCGTCCACCTTGTCCATGGCAAGCCGGCGCTTTTCCTCGATCCCGTCCCGATATTTCTGGTAGTGATCAACCAACAGGATCCCCTCGTTCTGCCCGTTGTTCGCGTTCCAGGGGGCAGTGTTCTCCTTGTGAAACTTGTTGACCTCACCGAATGCGCTGCGCACCGGTTTGAGCTGCTCGCTCATGAGGCGCTTGCGGTAGGAGCCCGCGGCCTTGCTAGCCTTGTAGCGGTTGTTGGTTTCCTCCGTGACTTCCTTGTCTGTCACGCCGGCCCGCCACAGGGACAGCCTCAGTTTGCAGACCAGAACCTTTTCAGCCAAAGAAAGACCCTTGACGTTCATGATGACGCCTCCTTGATGGTTGGTTGATTTTCGGTAATGGGTCGGGTGGTGGATGGCAGCGACGGATCAGGCGATGTGTTTCTGGTGAGACTTCGAATAGAAATCCAGGAAGGCGGGGTGTCGTTGCAGATGCCCGGAAGCAAGCCCGACCTTTCGGGCCGCCTCGCTGTCATGGCGCAGGATGTCCTCCATCATGGTTGCCAGGAAGTCCGGCGGCAATCGCTTCCCGTAGGCGTAAATGTTGTCCAGGTTGTCCTCGTGGGCATAGTGCGCCAAGCCCATGCAGGTGGCCCATACGCCGTCCGGGGTGTCCGGTATCGGGCTGGTGTCCGGGTTCATGATGATCACCGAAGGGTCCACCATTTTGTCGGCCATAGCCTCGAAGGCGATAAACTCGGTGGCGCAGGCCTTCCCCACGGCGCCGGCGTAGGCGGGGAAACGAATGTCGGCAGGAAGTTTCATGGCAACCAGTTTCGCCAGATTTTCCAGGGTGCGGGGGCAAGGCGAGTTGGTCATGTCGCTGGTGGGCTTGAAGTCGTGCAGATAATTCGGGCAGGTCCTGATGAAGGCGGCAACCACGGTCGGCAGCTTTGTCCCCAAGAACCAGGCCACCCATGAATCCAGGTCAGCGACCAGCTCTACGATGGTAATGAATCTTGACTTGACCGGCTCCAGCACGCCGTTGACGCCCGCCTTGTCTTCCTTGCGGTTGGTGCAGGCAATGAAGGTGACGTAATCGCTGATCTTCTTTCCGTTGATCGAGCGTTCCAGCAGGAGCTGCATACAAGCTGCCTGGACTGCCGGCGGGGCTTGCCCAAGATCGTCCAGCACCACGACCATGAGTTGTTTCGCTTCCATCATGGCCCGCAGAAACCCATAGGGCATGAATTCCGCTTTCCCGTCTTTCGGAACAAACGGGATACCCTTGTAATCGATCGGCGAATCGACTACCGGGTGAGCGATAATCAGGTCGGCCTTGGCTGCTTCAGCCGCCTGTTTGGCAACCTGGGTTTTCCCAAGGCCCGGAGCGCCGACCACCAGGACGGGCTCACGGGCCGAGATGCAGGATGACAACAGGCGCGCCAACTGCATGGGCGTGACCGCAATCTTGGCGTCGCTTTGCACTACGGCGCCGGCGGAGATTGATCGTGCCATGTCAACCCCTCCCTTCCTCTTTGCCAAAGAGTTGGCTCAACTCAGACAGCCGGTGCCTTTGCCAGAACATTCGCATCGCCTCCTCCTCTCGACAGCCTCTCCCAACAGCCGTCGTTCCAATATGCAACCCCTTTTACCAGCGGCACGGACGGTCCGTAGCGCGAATAAAGCTCCACGATGTCAGGGTTGTCGGAAAATTCTTTCATCCTTTTGGCGTAGTATTCGAGGTGTTCGTTCTCAACGCCTTGAAGAAACTGAACGAACTCTCCGAAAATCTCATCGGAAACATGCTCCTTCCACATGGTCAGGTAGTAGAGCTGACCGATTATTTCACGTTCGTACTTTTCACGGGGGCCGTTGAAATTTTTTTCAAGATACGCATTGGTCCCCGTGCGCCATCTTGCCGTGAAAGTCTTGTTTGTTTTTCGGTCGAAGACTTGGTATTCCGACTCGCCCTGGTAGTACGTTTGAAAACGAAACCGGTATCGCATTTTATGGGCTTTTGCATTCTCCATGATCATCCTCCAATCAGTACCGCCACAACACCTTCGCGGCGCCCGAATCGTTTTGCGTCTTTCTTTTTTCCGACCAGCACGTCAATTCGACTGGACCATTTTTCGTTCATCACGTCGCTGATTTCACGCACGCCAACCCCGTCGATCCACACCTTCAGGCCGAAAGTCCACCCTTCTTCGAGCAGATCGCGGCTCACGGCCACTGTCCATCCGACCACGGGCTTTGTCATGATCGCCGTGTTCCCGGGGTCCTCATCGCATTCGTCCCGGCTGGCGGTATAGGCGGTCACGGTAACCTTTCGCACACCGTTGACCGCGGCGGCCGAACTCACCATGTCCTGGATTCCGGCCTCGATCTCTTCTTGAACCACCGTGCGTACCGTGTTCTCGAAGTTTGCCAAGGCGGCAGGGCTTTCCCATGCGGCATAGGCATCCCCGCCGCCTTTAGGAGGCTCAATCGTTTTGTCGGCAAGCCACGACAGTGTCAGCGCGAAAGCGAACATGGCGACGACGATCTGAAGAATCTTGACGGTTGACCGGATGGCCGCCCGAATGTTTGGTCGAACGGTGTTTTTTGCGGGCCTGGTTTTCCACAACATGAATTCCATGCCGTCGGTCCTTTCGTTTTCGGGTTCTGGAAAGTTGGGCGACGGCGGATAGGGGCGACGAAGGAGGTGGCCCCGAGAAAACTCTCTTTCTCACCCACCGGTGGTCCCAACTGAGATGCTGGCAAGCAACCAGGAAGCTGGTCGAAGAGGTGAAGTCGTCAGCCTTGAACCACTTTTCGGCGGATATCAACCAAGGCAAGCGGTCGTTCTTGTTCGGCTTCCGGTACAGGTCTTCCCATTGGGCTCGGATCAAGTACGCCCAGAACTTCAAGTACGCGCTTTTCTCTGTGTCATCGTCAATCGGCGCTGTTTCCTCCTTTGCCGACATGAATAGCGGTAGCATCGCAACCCTCCTAATTTGCGAGTGTGTCAAAAATGCTCGCCTGTTTTTGCGTTGCCTTCTTTGGTGCCTCGATTGCCAGTTTCCATGGGACGCACATCAGCCCTGTCCGTCCAAGATTTTCGTCGTATTCCTTCTGACCCTCGAACGAGTCGACAACTTCCCGGTGCTCCATATCCAACTTCTTGTACGGCTTGACCCCGTAGTCCTCCGGTAACCAGCCCTTTCCCTTGGCCGCCTCGACGTTGAAGCGGCGCAGGATATCCTTGTCTGCGAACGTCAGGTGCAGGGTGCCTTTCTTGTAGGCGATGATCTTTTCGAAGTAGGTCGAATACCCCTGGTTGATGCCAAGGCTGAACGCAACCTCGAGCCCGCGCGCAACCGTCTGGTAATGCGGCTTCATGCCGTCGAAGTAGTTCATCACAATGTCAATGTCGCGCAGCTCTTGCTTTGCGCTCCAGTCGAGTTCCCATCTTCCGCTGTATCCCCTGAACGGCCCCCGGTCTCCGCAGTAGCTGCCATATATCGGAATGATGACCTTCTTGCCGACCTTCCATGCCTTGTTGGTTTTCCACCCGTTGTAGTAGTGGACGTTTTTCTCGAACGGCGAATCGCTCCACGAATGCCGTTGGGAAAGCCGGTCGAACAGGTCTACCACCGCGCTTCGCAACGACTGTTTGTAGGATCCGATGATGTTCAGCACAAAGGCGCGGATGTTGTTCTCGGTGAATGCCATGGATGATCGCTGTTCGATTTCGTGGTTAAACTCTTTCGCCTTGCTTTCTGTCAGCCGGCGCCACACTTCCGACAGGTCCAGCGTTCTACGCCAGAAGTCCTTGCGGACGTTCGCGGCAATCTCGTTGACCCTGTCCTGAATTTCCTTGGTCAATTCATTGCGCGCGCTTTCGTCCATGAAGGTTCTCGACGGTTTTGACCAATCGATTCCCGCCAGGATTTCCATGGAAAGGTTGACGTACCGACCGAGTTTGCGACGGTTTCCCAGCTTGAACCGGTAAAACTCGATGATCATTTCGGTGGCGTCGCGGACAATCTGGTCGTGCTCGGCAACCATTTCTTCGATCTGGTGACCGGTGACAACCTCGTAGTTTTCCCGATCATCGTCCCCCAAATGGTCTTCGACGTTGATTTCCTCGGCAACGTCATCCGCGCCGGCGAATATGTCGCCGAACAAATCGTTCGCAACCGACTGGTCGATCTCGATGCTGACAATCGCGACCTCGACGTCGGTCTTGCGCTCCGCGTCCTCGGCGGCAAATGCGCCGGAAACGTATTCGATCTCGGCGCCGAGGGATTCCAGTTTTTCAACCAGATCCTTGCGGGTTCTCGAGTACGGGTTCCGCAGTGTCTCAGCGTTCAACAGGCAAATGATCTGCCCGCAGTACATGATTTCAATCGCCTTGAGCAGGTGTGCGGCCCCGTTTGAAAACGGCGGGTTCATCAGGATCAGGTCGAATTTGTCCGGGCCGGAGAACGATAGAAAATCCGAGTCGATCACCGGGATGTTCTTGCAGCGCAATACGGCTTGAAGGTCTTCGTTGATCTCAATGGCAAAAAAGCTCGACTGGATTCTCCCGTCCCCATAACGCTCCATCCGTCCAGCCGCCTCCTCGATAAGATCACCCTTGCCGGCTGACGGTTCCAGCACCCGCAATTTCCTGACAACCCTTTGCTCTTTGACCTTCGAGAGCATCTTCTTGGCCAGGGACGGCGGCGTTGGGTAGAATTCGGACAGTTCTTGGCCGATGGCGATGGTGGTAGGTGTCATTTGGATTCTCCATGTAGCTTGCGTCAGAAACAAAAAAGGCCCGGCACTTTTCATAGTACCGAGCCTTTTCACGCCTTGATTATGCCTTGGGGCGCCAGTGCGCCCCATCCCCCTGGCAGGCATCTGCCATTGGGGGCGGGCAGGACTCAGATCCGGCCGGAGCATGGGCGCAGGTTGCGCACCCGCGTTGAGCCTCGTACTCCGGCGCCCGGCTCAGAATGCCGATCTCGCTATGTCCGGCGATCCACGCCTGGTCGTTGATCCGGCCCTTGACCGAGGGGTCGGCAAGCCGGACCGTCAGCCGGAACACCAGAGCCTCGTCACCCGGCTGCATATTTACCATACGCCGATTGACGGACACCTCAGCACCCAGGAGCGTCGCCAGCGCGTCGGCTGTCTCCTGGTAGCCGATCGTTGACTCAACCGGCCCGGCGGCCATCCACCGGCGCGCGGTCTCGACGTCGCAGAGCCAATACTCATACCGGCCCGGCGACGTGACAACCGCTGAGTTGAGCAGATATCTATTCATAACGTCCCCCAAAAGAAAAAGGGGCTGCGCCGAAGCGCGAGCCCCATTGTGTTAGTAGTTCAGCGCGGCCTTCCCGGCGGCTTTCCGCCAGTGGGTTGAGGTCGCCCGGCTTGGGCTTTTCGCTTCCCCGGCTCAGCGTTCCCCTTGGCCGGGGTTTCCTTTTACCATTACAGCAGCATCGGCATGACCAGGGCATTGAAACCATCTGGAGACACGAAGAACAACGGCGATGTGATTGTGAGCGGGGCGTCGTCGACAGGGCTCCCGTCTTCCCCTTTTCGTTTTTCGCCATCCTTCATTCTGACCTCAACCGTTTCCATCCCCTTGATGGCGTCGAGCAGGTATCGTCCGTTAAGCGCCACTTCCTGGGGCGGATCCACGTGGCCTTCGGTGGTCTGGATGTTGGTGCGTTCGTACTCGCCGGTGTTCGGGTTCTGGAGCGCCACGTCGAGGCCGCCGTTGAACGACAGCTGAACAGCCTTGTATTCCTCGCTTGCGAGAACCACCGCCTGTTCCAGCGGTTTCACGAGGTTGGCGGCCGAGAACGACACCTTGTGGGGCATCTCGCCGACAAGGCCGAGGATTTCGTTGTACTTGGGGTATGATGCGTCCTTGTCGTTGGTGAAAACCAGGGTGGTCTTCGCCGAGGGAATTTCCGCTTTCACGTATCGGCCTGACTTGGACACATGGAACACGACGTCCTTGTCGCCGGCGGTTTTCGTGGCCGCCATGAGAGACTTCGCGTTGACCATGAAGTCGTGGTCGCCGCCGATCTTCGTTTTCATGGAGTGCATCCGGCTTCCGTCGGTGGAAACCAGGGTGTCATTTTTCGCATCGAAGAACACGTTGATGATATGGGCCCGGTCATCCCCCGAGACCGCCGCCGAAACCATCGCGACGCGGGCCAGGGTGGGGCCCGGGACTTTCGCGGCCAGGACGAATTCTTGGTCGTCGCTCGTGTCCTTGCCGTAGTTGAGCAGATCGTCGCCGGCCGGGGCTGTCGGGAAATCATCGATGCTTCGCACCGGAACGCTCCTGAACATACCGGCTATCTCGATGAAGTCCGGGGTGCAGTTTCCGGCCTGGTCGAAAGCAAAATCCGTCACGTCCAGGTCGATCATGTCCTCGTTTTTGGCCTCCAGGGAAGATGCCATTTTGAGCAGCATTTTCGGGCAGATCAAAAACGCCTCGCCGGCCTTGGTCTTTTCCCCGTTGGCCTGGGTCGCTTCCTCATAGTCCGCAGCGGTTCCGGATGCCGTGTAAATCGCATCCACCAGATTTTCCTTTTTCGGCTTGCTCTTGATGAGCTCGGCCAGCTGTTCCGGGGTGAGCGCGTACTCGGCCAGGGCCTTGAGCTGGTCGACCTTCAGGTCTTCCAGGTCGGCCTTGTCCAGCCGCACCGCCGGGATCATCGGTTTCTCGACCATCTTGAACGGATCGAGTACCGCCAGCTCAGCGGTGGCGAAGGTGGTAAAGTCCGTCGCCATCAGCCGTTGCCCGGGTCCGTCAAACGCGATGAGTGTCGTGATCGGCAGGCTGGTTTTCTTGGCGTATGGACTGACCGCCTTGATGGCCCGGATCAGCTCTCCTTTTTGCACTCTTGCCATGGTTTTTCTCCTCTCTCGTTGGTGGTTTCGCGCGCATTGTGACAGGCAGGCCCCGCGCGCTCTAATGCCCGCCAAACCTCGTCAGTCGCACATCATGGGCTTGAATTTTCGTGGCGGGTTGTACTCCTCATACGCCTCTTTCAGGGTCTGGATGTTGACCATAGAAGACGTAATCTCGAAGTCCGTGTTTTTCAAACAGGCTGACAGCTCAAATTCCGGGCCGCCTGTTTCATTGAGCCACGAAAAAAATCTGGCATATCGAAGCTCGGACCGCAGGGGCTGGATATCCTCGATGCTTTTCTGGTTGGCAAACGCCACCTCTCCATGAGCATCCGAAATTTCGCAAACTTCCTGCAAGTTTTTTTCGTGGTCTGGCGGATAGGCCATCGCCTCGATGCCAAGCTCATGAAAAACGACATGGGAAATATCGCCGTTTCCGAGCAACTTGCTCATCAGCCGCACGGATTCATATCTGCGCTCCATCCTGCCAATAAATTCCGGCGTGACTTGAAACGCGATATAGTAGCCCCCCTCGCTTGCCGACACGACAGCCAAGAGTCTCTCCGCATCAGGCTTCACAGTCGTTTTCGCATCCGTTTTCGCGTTCATCAGGCCGCCCCCTTTCTGACGCTTCAAAATACGGGTCGATTTCTTCCGGTGACACGAGATCGGCGACAGATCCCCAAATGTAAATTTTCTGCCCGCAAACCGTTGCCACTTGATCCTCTTCGCAAGCCTCGGGCGGGTCGTCCGTGTCGTAAACCAAAATTTCAACCGGGCCATCCGCCTGGATGGATTGCACTATGCCACCGGACACATCGATTAAAATTCTCGGGGTTCTCGGGTCAGCACTCGGGGCATCCGTTCTCATTTTCATCCTCCGATCACCATCGCAAACCCGGCGGACACGGCAATGCCAAGCCCGAAGCCAAACAGCAGGGCGCTGCCAAGCCCGACGTTTTCGCGGAGCCACTGGTTGATTTTCTCCATGCCGCCATCGATACCGCCATCGCCGATTTTCATTTCCCGACTTCGCAACCGGCGCATCCGGGCCTCTTCGTGGGCGATTCTCGACAATCTTCCGTAGGCGGGCATACATATCCCTCCGTTTTTTGCGATGTAAGTTTCTGGGGCTTTTGGGGAGTTTCTGGACGGCAAAACAGGGCCTGCCCTTTCTTGCGTTTCGGGCGCGCGAAAGAAAAAGGGCAGGGCCAGCCCTCCGAGACCATTTCTCGGTACCAGCCCTGCCCCAAGGGGGCCTCGATTACGTTACCGCCGTGCTACGAACATCCGTACACCACGACCGTCACCACGACCGTCACCACGCCGCCGCTACATTGCGGCGTTCTTGTCCTGCGCCCTGAACATCCGGGCGTCTTCCTGGAGCTTTTGCCCGATTCGCACCATCTGCTGTGCGAGGGCCTCCAGCTCGTTCAGGTTCCTTTTCCGGGCCACAATCACCAGAGGCCCCTTGCCGTTCGCCCATCGGCTTCCGGCAAACTCGCCGACAACCTTGGCCACCTTGTCAAAGGCTTTTCCGGCCTCCTTCAAGACGTCCTTGTCTTTCGCTTCCGGCTGGTCGAACAGGCTCGGAATCGTGCCTTGGGCAAGTTGCAGGCGATAATTCTCGACCTTCGCCAGCATATCCTTTGCCGACTTGGCCTTGAGAGCCCATTCCAGGGCCTTTTCCATCTTCGCGGAATTGGGAAAATCGGCGATCTTCCGGGCCACCGCTTTGGGCAGTGTTCCGGCATCGACCATTTTCTGGGCCTTTTCCGGCAGACCCAGCAGTGGCAAGTCCATTTCGATGACCTGCTTGGATTTCCCAACCGCGGCCGACAACCTGTCAATGTCGATTCCCAGGTCCAATGCCTTCTTGTAGCTACTGATCGTTTCCATCGGCGGCAGGTTCATCCGGGTGTCGTTGTCCAAGACCTGATCCAGGAAAATTTCCCCGGCCGACTTTTCTGACGCATCCACGAACGCGGGGATTTCTTCGAGGCCGGCCATGATCGAAGCCCGCCACCGGCATTCCCCGTTGATGATGATGAAATCCGCCTTGACTGTTTCATCCACGTTCGGCCGCACCTTGATGGGGTTGTTGAGCCCCTCGTTCTTGATGGAATTTCCCAGCCCCTTGAGGTAGTCCAGCAGCTCAGGAGTCATGGGTTCCGTTTTCCGGGGCTGGCCCGGATCTGGCGCAATGCGATCCAGCGCCAGGTTCTCCAACCGCATTTTCTCGTTCATGGTTCCCCCTTGTCTTGTTTGGCCGGTTT
>Ga0172377_10004381_pt1 | contig 14513 bp, 9 predicted proteins | sample Pumphouse3metaG_FD_119749 | JGI IMG/M metagenome (GOLD analysis project Ga0172377, IMG submission 119749) | Leachate microbial communities from a municipal landfill in Southern Ontario, Canada - Pumphouse #3 metaG | ecosystem: Engineered > Solid waste > Landfill > Unclassified | place: Canada... | reverse complement strand
TTCATTCTGACGAATAGCCTCTTGCGTTCAACAAATAGCGACCTGCTTTTGACAAATCTTGCTGTATTTTTGCTTTCATCAGGAATATTGGTTCTCACGTCCATTCAATGAATAAATTTATGAATATTGAAAACAGCAGCAAAATGACAAAACATCATCTTTTATGTTAGATAACAATTCAAATGTAAACTAAACCGCACGAATTGAGCCCTAAATGTGCAAAAAAAACCATTTTCTTTCTCAAAGTTTTGGTCATAAGAAGATTAAATTCTAATTTTGCAGTCCAACTTAAGAATTTTAATTAAAACAAAACCATTATGTCAGAAATTGAATCTAAAGTAAAAGCTATTATTGTAGACAAACTCGGTGTTGACGAGAGTGAAGTAAAGAACGAAGCCAGCTTCGCAAACGACCTGGGTGCAGATTCTCTGGACACAGTAGAATTGATCATGGAGTTTGAGAAGGAATTCCACATCTCTATCCCTGATGATCAGGCAGAAAAGATTTCTACCGTACAGCAGGCCATCGAATATATCGAAGCCAATACAAAATAATTAAATTCCCCCTACATTTAAAGAATGGAATTAAAAAGAGTTGTTGTAACAGGCGTTGGAGCCATTTCTCCATTAGGTAACACAGCTTCCGAAACTTGGGAGAGTGTTAAAAACGGGAAGAGCGGCGCCGGACCTATTACCCATTTTGATTCATCCTTGTTTAAGACGCATTTTGCATGTGAAGTGAAAGATTTTGACGGTCGTAACTATATCGATCGCAAAACTTGCAACAAGATGGATCTTTACTCACAGTATGCCGTTGTAAGCGCCATGGAAGCTGTCAAGGACTGCGCAATAGACCTTGAAGCAGCAGACAAGAACAGGATCGGAGTAATTTATGGTGTAGGTATCGGTGGAATTAATACCTTCGAAGAAGAAGTTGGTCTGAATGCCATTCATGCAGAAGAAGGTCCCAAATACAGTCCTTTCTTCATCCCGAAAATGATTGCCGACATCGCAGCCGGTCATATTTCTATTATGTATGGCTTTCGAGGTCCCAATTTTACCACCGTTTCAGCTTGTGCATCATCATCCCACGCACTGGGTACATCCCTTGACCTCATACGCTTGGGTAAGGCTGATATGATATTGGCCGGAGGAGCAGAAGCTGCCATTTGGCCCACTGGAGTTGGAGGATTTAACGCTATGCACGCCATCTCTACCCGCAATGATGACCCCGAGCACGCATCTCGCCCATTCAGCGGAAGTCGTGACGGTTTCGTTATGGGAGAAGGCTCTGCTTGCCTTGTTCTGGAAGAACTTGAACATGCCAAAGCCCGTGGTGCAAAAATCTATGGTGAATTAGCGGGAAGTGGCATGTCTGCAGATGCTTATCACATCACAGCCTCACATCCGGAAGGTTTGGGAGCCATACTCGTAATGAAAGCAGCACTAAAGGATGCAGATATGAAGCCCGAAGATATTGATTATATCAATGTACACGGCACATCAACTCCTGTAGGTGACATTTCAGAGGTAAAAGCAATTCAACAGGTATTTGGGCAGCACGCCTATGACCTGAACATCAGTTCTACAAAATCCATGACAGGCCACCTTCTCGGAGCAGCCGGCGCCATGGAAGCTTTCTTTAGCCTGATGGCTGTAAAGGAAGACATTGTCCCCCCCACAATTAATCACGCTGAGGGTGATAATGATGAGAACATTGACTATAAGTTGAATTTCACTTTTAACCAAGCGCAAAAGCGTACTGTTCGCGCTGCTCTCAGCAACACCTTTGGTTTTGGTGGACACAATGCATGCGTGATCGTTAAGAAATACGCAGAATAAATTCGTTGTTTTTTAGCAATGATTTTGTTCAAAAATATCTATAAGTTCCTCTTTCCACGGAAAGAGGAACTTTACTTTTCCTTGAAAGAGATCTTCACTTTCTGTCCGCATAATCTTGAGCTGTATAAACTGGCCTTACTACATAAGTCCATGTTGAAAACAGACTCACAAGGTCACCATCTCGACAATGAACGATTGGAATTTTTGGGAGATGCTATCATAGAAGCCGTAGTGAGTAATTACCTCTTTCGTAAATACCAAGAAGAGCAGGAAGGTTTCCTCACAACAATGAGAAGCAAACTGGTTCGCCGCAGTACCCTTAATCAAATATCCAAACGCATCGGGCTAGACAATCTCATCAAAGCAAGTATCACAGCCGGAACCCATAACAGTTTTATTGGAGGCAATGCATTCGAGGCTTTGGTCGGAGCAGCTTATCTGGACCGCGGATATCGCAAATGTCAACAATTCTTTCTTAGCCTTATCGCTCGGGGCTATCTCAACCCTGACAACCTGGCCCAAAAAGAAGAGAACTTTAAAAGTCTATTGCTCGAATGGTGTCAGAAAAATCGCATCATCATCAATTTTGAAACCGACGAACTTAACCCCGAAATATGCCACAAAATGCCTTCATTTATAACTCGCGTTATCATTGAAGACCACCTGATGGGACAAGGAAGGGGTTATTCAAAAAAAGAAAGCCATCAACTAGCCGCCCGCCGCGTTCTGGAAAGAATCCGCGAACGTCCACGAGTGGCCGACCATCTCATTGAAGACCACTTCATGCGTAAGGTCATAACCGACATCTCCTCTTCCATTCACGATCATTAATTTCCATTTTGAAGAGAACCTATCTATTCCGTTCTCAATTTTCCTTATTGTTCAAAAGAGCTTTATTCTCTTTTCCATGTCCTAAAAAGGATTGTTAATAATACGATTATTGTCCTCTAATCCAATTGTTTTCATCACTTTTAGAGGTTTGCTATGACTTTTTCTTTTATTATTTCAGACTTCTTGGTGCTAATAAAAAACTTTTATATAACTTTACAGCGAAAATCGGCTCAGCCATAATTAATACGACAAAACAACTTGAAAACTAAATTCTATCGAAATGCATATTCAAAAGCCTTTGCTGAATACTTTATTAAATAAAGGATTTGCAGTAATTTTACTATTTATTTTTGTGTTGGCACTTTGCCCTAAAGTTTCAGCTCAACATATAGACCAGTTCAAAACGCCTGAATTTCAACTCATTACACTTCGCAATCAGTTGGAGAAAGCTCAAACAACTAGCGAAAAGAAAAAAATCATCAAACAAATATCCAAAACGGGAACATTTCTGGGAATTACGACAGCAGCAGAATATCTTAATGTTGATGGTCTCAAAAAGGAAGCTGCAACAGCAGTTGCAGAAATAGCCCTAAACCACAAAGAGTATAATGGAGCCAATATTCGCAACTGGCTTACCCAAGCCATGGACATTTTGGGAGGTAGCAAGAAAAAAGCCATACTCAACTACCTTAGCAATGAACCCAGTGAAGAACGTGGATTCGTTTCTCTTTTTAATGGCAAAGACTTGACAGGATGGAAGGGTTTAGTAGAAAACCCGATTAAACGCGCACAGATGACACCGGAAGAATTGAGCAAAGCTCAAGTTACCGCAGACGAAATGATGAGACGTGACTGGAAAGTAGAAAATGGACTCCTGACCTATGCGGGGAACGGTTTCGACAACCTGTGCACCATCAAACAATACGCAGACTTTGAAATGTACATAGACTGGAAACTTGACCCCAAAGGCAATGAACCAGATGCAGGTATTTATCTGAGAGGTACCCCACAAGTACAAATTTGGGACACTGCCAGAGTAAATGTCGGCGCACAAGTTGGATCAGGAGGACTTTACAATAACCAAAAATATGAAAGTAAGCCCAGCCAAGTAGCAGACAATACCCTCGGAGAATGGAACAGCTTCTATATTAAAATGGTGGGCGACCGTGTTACCGTAAAACTAAACGGCGTCACAGTAGTCAATAATGTAATACTCGAAAATTACTGGGATCGCAGCCTTCCCATCTTCCCAAAAGAGCAGTTGGAACTGCAGGCACATGGCAGCCGCACTTACTTTAGAGATATTTATGTAAAGGAGCTGCGCTAATATCAATATGGAATCGGATAAACGTTCATTTTCAAAACTATTAAGCGGATTCAAACTGATGCCAATCGTATCAAAAAATAGTTTTTCACAAAAACAAAGCATAACTATCACCCAAACGGTAGGACAAAAAACAACCTTCGCACCTTGTCTTAATGGCAATCTAGTGCACAACGTCTGTTTTAAACACATTCCTAAACCTTTTAAAAACACCATATTCAAGAAGTTGAGGCATCTCAACTTCTTGAATATGCATACCAACGAGATACAATCATCAAGAATTGTTGCATTCAAAGAGGAATCTACCGTCTATCTTAACGGTACACTCCATGCTAAAAACAACTATTGGATCCAGCTGCCTGAAAGTTTTGATTCTTTTTCGCGAAATAAAGTAGAAAGAACACAACTGCCAGATTACGAAATTATTTATCAAAATTAGTTAGATTAAAAACTACTAATAAAATCAATATAATTATGAAAACTTCTAGAAGAACATTTTTGAAGACTTTAGGCGCCGCCGGAATCTTCACGATCGTACCTCGCCACGTATTAGGAGGGAATGGCCATATTTCTCCAAGCGACCAACTCACGAAAGGTATTATTGGAGTGGGCGGTATAGGTAAATCATCATACCACTTTACAAGTGATAAAACTTGCAGACTTGTAGCTGTTTGCGATGTAGACAAGAATCATCTGCAACAAGCAGTCGATTTGGCTAAACAAAATTTCAACGAAACCGTAAAAACCTATCATGACTTTCGTGATCTGATTAATGATCCAGACGTAGACGTCATCCACATCGCCACACCGCCACATTGGCACGGTCTCATGTCTGTTGAAGCCGCAAAAGCAGGCAAAGACATCTGGTGCGAAAAACCAATGACAAGAACAATCGGAGAAGGCAAACGCGTTATTGAAGCCGTCCAACGTTACAATCGCATTTTCCGTCTAAATACATGGTTCCGCTTTACAGATACTTTTTATGGCCTCGGTACAACCGTACAACCATTGAAAAAACTTGTTCAAAGCGGTCTGCTTGGTTGGCCTCTGAAAGTTATCGTTTCTGGAACAACGGGCTTTACCTGGAAGTTTTACTGGGTAGGAAAAGAAAACCTGGTACCTGAACCTGTACCAGAAGTTTTGGATTATGACATGTGGCTGGGCCCGGCACCTTACAAACCATATAATCCGCACCGCGTTCACCAAACATTCCGCGGCTATTGGGACTACGATGGCGGAGGATTGACCGATATGGGACAGCATTACTTGGATCCAGTTCAATACCTATTGGACAAAGATAACGACTTCCCTGTCAAAGTTGAAGTTGAAGCTCCCCAGCAGCACCCAGACGCCGTAGGCATTTGGAGAAAAATCACTTACACCTATGAAGACGGTTGCCAAATTGTACTTGAAGGCGAAGGCTTTGAAAGTAAAGGTCACACTCCGTATATTGAAGGGCCAAAAGGAAAAGTTTATAAAGGTTTTGAATGTTCTATTCCAGACGTTATGAACAAATTGGCCGAATATCCGGACCCAGAACCTCAACGCACCAACTTCATCGACTGCATCCATACACGTCAGAAATTTGCCTTAAATGAAGTTAACGGTTTTCACAGTTGTACCCTCGTAAACATGGGAACTGTTGCTCTGCGCTTGGGGCGTCAGACTTTGAATTTCGACCCCAAGACACAAATGTTTATTGGTGATGATGCTGCCAATGCTCTCATTAACCAACCTATGCGGGGACCATGGAAAATTTAATATCTCATCTTATAACATTGACAATCATGAAAAACTATAAATACGCCCTAATACTTTTCTTCCTTTTTATAGGTTTCGGTATGACGGTATCAGCACAAGAGCAGGATAGTCGCCATCGCACTGCAGAAACTATTATTGCGGATGGTCTCGCACAATTACCGGCACAAGATTCGAACACTTATAATCAGATAATGAGTGAACTTGCTAACACAGGGCAGAAAGGCATACAGATGTTGGCCGGTATGTTAAAGCCTGCAGATAAAAACAAAAATGCTACTTTTGAATACGCCATTAACGGCATGGTGAATTATGCCACAACTCCAGGTAAAGAGAACCTGCTTCCGTCAATTCGCTTAGGACTCATTGACGGTTTGGAACAATGCACAGACAAGGCCAACCAAGCTTTTTTAATGTCGCAACTTCAAAAATGCGCCACAAGTAATGAGGCCCCGGTTTTTGAAAAATACCTTAGTGACTCTTATCTTCAGGATTATGCCATACGTGGTCTGGCTGCAACTCCAGGCATCGACAATGAAATCATTAACCTGATGAAAGAAGAAAAAGCACCAAAAAGTTCTTTAGCCTATCTTGCTTATTTCAAAAAATTGAAAGGCGTTGAACCTATCCTTCTAAGCTGGTTAAAAGGAGCCGATGCAAAAACACTGACGTCCGTTTACAATGCACTTACCGTTTGCGGATCTTCTGCCTCTATCAAAGAATTGCAAAAAGCTGCCAAACAAAAGAATTTTGCTCTTGAAAACACAGGAGCTACTGACTGCTATCTCCAATTATTAAACAACCTGAATGATGCAAAAGCCGTTAGATGTGCAGCAAAACAACTTTTAAAGAGCGATAAGCAAGCCATTCGCTGCGCCGGGTTGCGCCTTTTACTGAAATCTGATAAAAAGAATGCTGCTAAGAATATTCTCGCAGCACTCAAGGATCCAAACATCCAATATCGCAACACGGCTCTTTTCTTTGCCAAAGACTTTGCCGGAGACGAAATTATTGATCAAATAACCAATAAATTCAATTCTCTTCCTACTGATGCAAAAACAGATGTTGTATCATGGTTGGGCAATAACCATCTTACAAACAAAATTGGTATCGTAAACGGCGCCATGAAATCTGATAATGAAAATTTAGTCAAAGCTGCCATTTTTAGCGCTGGTCAAATTGGAGGAGAAGAAGCCCTCTCTGCACTGATTTCTATGCTTGACAGCAAATATGCTCCACAAGCAAATGATGCTCTAATTGCATTCAATGGAAAAATCAACGATGGCGTCATTCAAGCATTAAGTTCCACTTCTCCCGCCACACAAGCAGAAGCACTCAAATTAGCATCCACCAGACATATCTACAGTGCTTATGGCAAGGTTCTAAGCATGATGAATTCTGATAACGCAACTATTAAAGATGAAGCTTACAACGCATTGAAAGGTGTGGTTAAAGCAGATAATTTTAATCAGATTTGTGACCTTATGGAAAAGGCAAGCGGCGCTGAAACAACAAAACTGCAAAAAGCCGCCCAAAATGCTATTCAAGATGAAACCGCAGACAATCAGTATAACTTAATCGCCAATCGTCTTCAAAACTCTGCAAACGCCACTCTTTATTATCCTCTTTTAGCTCAAGCTGGAAACAATAGTGCTATCTCCAAACTACAAGAAGAATATGGTAAAGCCGCCACAAAGGATGCAGCATTCCAATCGCTCTTGAAAGTAAACAATCCGGGAATGATTGAAGTTCTTTATAATTTGGCAAAAGAAAACGAAGCTTCCAAAGATGCCGTTTTAAGCCGCTACATTACAATTGTTAGAACTGCAAACAGTTCCAGTATCAATAAGTATGAACTGTATCGTCGTGCTTTAGAACTGAATCCTTCAGACAACGTTAAAAATGCGCTCATTTCTGCTTTAACCGAAAGTCAAACTTTGCCTTCACTAATGCTAGCTTCGAACTATCTGGACAATGCAAATACTTCTTTTACAGCTGCAATGACAGTTAAAGACATCATCTCAAAAAATACAGAACTCCAAAAAGGTTTCACCATTAAGAAACTGCTTCAAAAAGCACAGGATGTATTTCGTGCACAGAAAAGCAATGCCGATGCAGGTTATGCTGTAGATGAAATTTCAGGAATTCTTCCTAAGTTTGGCGAAAAAGGCTATGAGCCATTAACTACTGGAATTACTGAAGTCACAGCTAAGAAAGCGTTCAGCTTACCCAAAAAATATGAGAACTTTGAAATGTATCTAGACTGGAAATCAGATAGTAAAAGTACTCTCAGCGTACGCAGTATGCCTGCTATCTATTTGGATGGAAAAGCCGGCGTCACAATGGTTTATCAAGACAAACAAAATACTGCAGGGGCTATCAACGCAGGTGATTGGAACACCTTATATGTAAAGGTTATTAACGACCGTATCTTCGTTGAATCAAACGGAGTTAAAGTAGCTGAAAATGCAATCATCAAAAATACGCCGGATTCAAAACCAATCAACAATACCGGTTTTATACAGCTACTTACGAAGGAAGGTAGTGCTAGCATACGCAATGTACTTGTTAACGAGCTCCCATCTACTCCAGTGTTCACGTTACCTGAAGAGGAAAAGAAAGCCGGCTTTGAAGTTCTTTTTGATGGACGCTCTTTAGAGAAATGGCAAGGTAACACAACAGATTATGTGCCTATTGACGGTAACATTTATGTTTCAGCAAACTATGGCGGCACGGGAAACCTTTATACAAAGAAAAAATATAAAGACTTCATCTATCGCTTTGAATTTTGCTTTGCCGTACCTGGAGTAAACAATGGTGTTGGTGTACGTACCAATATTGGAAGCGATGCCGCTTACGACGGAATGGAAATACAAATCCTTGATCATGATGATCCTATCTATCAAGGTTTACAACCTTATCAGCAACATGGTGCCGTATATGGAATTATTGTTCCAAAACACGTTAAATTTGGACCTCTCGGCACTTGGAATACGGAAGAAATTGAATTTATCGGTGATCACGTAAAAGTAACAGTAAATGGGCAGGTCATTAATGAAGGAAATATTCGTGATGCCTGCAAAGGACACAATATTGCTCCCGACGGATCCGAGCACAATCCATACACTGTTGATCACAAAAACCATCCGGGGCTCTTCAATAAGGACGGCTATATTAGTTTCTGCGGTCACGGTGCCGGAGTTAAATTTCGCAATATAAGAATTCTTGATTTAAGTAAGAAGAATAATAAAATCAAATGATCTCACAAAATAAAAGTACACACAGTCCCGTTTCAATAGTTGCTATTGGAGCGGGCAACCGTATGCGTACTTATATGCATTACGTGTTGGAGCATCCTGAAGAAGTGATCCTCGTAGCCGTCGTTGAACCTAATGAATTTCGGAGAAATGCTCTGGCTGATCTTTTTCATGTTCCCCAACAAAATCGCTTTAGCGATTATACTTGTTTTTTTAAAAAGTCTGTTCGTGCTGACGCTGCTATCATTTGTACTCCAGAAAATAAGCACTTTGAGCCCAGCATGTTAGCGATTCAACATGGTTATCATATTCTACTTGAGAAACCTATTGCTCAAACGTTGAACGAATGTAAACAAATCGCAGACGCCGCCAGAAAAGCAAATCTTTTAGTCGGGATTTGTCATGTAATGCGTTATCATCCCTGTTTCCTTAAAATTAAGGAACTCGTTGATTCGGGTAAGTTGGGAAAAATCATTTCGATCAATCACACAGAGGGCGTTGGCATCGACAGAGACACGCACAGTTATGTACGTGGCATTATGAACCGCGAAAAAGAAAGTAACCCCATGCTACTAGCTAAATGTTGCCATGATGTAGACTTTCTTCTCTGGCTCACAGGCAGCAATTGCAGCCGACTCTCATCGTTCGGATCTCTACGTTGGTTTACAAAAGAAAATGCCCCGAAGGGTTCTGCTTTACGTTGTATTGACTGCAAAGTAGAACAAACCTGTCCTTTCTCTGCTATAGATCTTTATTGGCGCCGCCGTGAATGGATCAGAAATTTCGATGTGCCTAAAGGAAAAACCATCGAAGACGCTATTCAACAAGAATTAAAAGAAGGTCCACATGGACGATGCGTCTACCATTGTGATAACGATGTAGTAGATAATCAAGTACTACTCATGGAAATGGAGGACAAAACGACCATTTTCATGTCAATGGACATCTTTACACAATTTGAATTCCGCTCTACGAGAATTCAACTCACTGAAGGCGAAATTATCAGTGACGAAAAGAAAGTTAGTGTCAATATTTTCAAAAATCACCATCAGAAAGTTTTTGACTTCACGGAGGCCTTGAAAAAGCCCTATCATGCTGGAGCCGATTTGAAGATATTCGAAGATTTCATCCACGCAATCGGGAAAGAACACAAACCGTTTCCAACTCCAATTGATGACTCCATAGAAAGTCACCGCATCTGTTTTGAAGGGGAACGAAGCCGGATTTCAGGACAAACGATTACTCTCGACAAGCACTCCTAAATTTTTATGCGAATTCTTATTTAGGTTCAAAATAGCGCATTTACACCTTTTATAACAAACAGTCTTACCTCAAAAAGGAAAGGCTGTTTGTTATTTTTATCGTTTAAATTAACTCATTTGCAACTGTAAAATATTGATTAAAAGCCGTACCTTTGCAGAAGTGAAACCGATTTGATATGGAACAGAAACTTCAAATTTATAACACGCTCTCTCGCAAGAAAGAAGAATTCGTGCCCCTACATAAAGGATACGTAGGTATGTATGTTTGTGGACCGACGGTCTATGGTGATGCACATTTGGGACATGCCCGACCTGCTATCACGTTTGATTTGCTTTTCCGATATTTGCAACATATTGGTTATAAGGTGCGTTATGTACGCAATATCACTGATGTCGGGCATTTAGAACACGACGCAGATGAAGGTGAAGATAAAATAGCTAAAAAAGCGCGTTTAGAACAATTGGAACCGATGGAAGTCGCCCAATACTATACAAATCGTTTCCATCAGGCTATGTCAGCTCTTAACGTATTGCCACCCAGCATTGAGCCACTTGCCAGCGGTCACATTATTGAACAGGAACAACTAGTCAAGGAGATTCTGGCAAACGGCTTTGCATATGAAAGTCAAGGTAGCATTTATTTTGATGTTGAAAAATATAATCAAAAATATCACTACGGCATTCTTTCTAATCGCAACTTGGATGACGTTATTAATCAATCACGCGAGCTTGCTGGTGTTAGTGAAAAACGGAACCAAGTAGACTTTGCACTTTGGAAGAAAGCAGAACCACAACATATTATGCGTTGGCCAAGCCCTTGGAGTAAAGGTTTTCCAGGATGGCATTGTGAATGCACCGCCATGGGTCGCAAATATCTTGGTTCTCATTTTGATATTCACGGTGGTGGAATGGACCTCATTTTTCCTCACCACGAATGTGAAATAGCTCAATCCGTAGCTAGTCAAGGCGATCAAATGGTTCACTACTGGATGCACAATAATATGATAACCATTAATGGGCAAAAAATGGGGAAAAGTCTTAACAACTTCATCACTTTACAACAATTTTTTACTGGTTCACATGCAAGTCTTGATGAAGCTTACTCGCCCATGACCATCCGTTTCTTTATTCTTCAAGCACACTATCGCAGCACGGTCGATTTCAGCAATGACGCCCTTAAAGCCAGCCATAAAGGATTAGACAGACTCATGGACGGAATCAATGCATTAGAAAAAATCATTCCTTCCGATAACGGACAAATTACTGAAACCTATACAGATGAATTGCGTGAAAAGTGCTATGACGCCATGAACGACGATCTCAATTCACCTATTGTTATCAGCCATCTCTTCGATGCCTGCCATCTTATTAATCAGTTGATCAACAAGCAGCAAACTATCAAGCCCAAAGCACTAGAAGCTTTACAATCTATTTTTAAAACTTTTGCATTTGACATCTTGGGACTCAAGATGGAAACAGCAAGCAGCAACGAACGTGAGGAAGCTTTCAGTAAAACGGTTGATCTGTTACTGCAAATTCGGAACGAAGCCAAAGCGAAAAAGGATTGGACTACAAGTGATGAGATCCGCAACGAGTTATCAAAACTTGGTTTTGAGATTAAAGACACAAAAGATGGCGCCACATGGAAATTGGATAAATAAAAACACTTATTATACATTATGTGCTCATTCTCCATTGGCGATATATTTAAAGAGAATCTTTTTGCACACAAACCGTCATTCAATACAAAAATTGCACGAATCAGACTTTTTTTGTAATTTTGTTTGTACAAAAAATTTCAAATACAAATGGCAGAAGATGCACTAACCCCGATGATGGCACAATTTCGGACTTTAAAAGCAAAGCACCCGGATGCCATTCTTCTTTTCCGCTGCGGAGACTTCTACGAAACTTATCAGGAAGACGCAGTAACTGCAGCCGGAGTTTTGGGCATCACACTCACACACCGCAGCAATAAGGGAAAAGCACAAGAAATTAAAATGGCAGGTTTCCCTCATCATGCGTTAGACAACTACCTACCTAAGTTGATCCGTGCAGGCCATCGCGTTGCAATCTGTGACCAGCTTGAAGATCCCAAACTAGCAAAAAAATTAGTAAAACGGGGCATCACAGAACTTGTAACCCCAGGAATAGCTCTCACAGACAATGTTCTTAATAGCAAAGAAAACAATTTTCTTGCTGCCATTAACATCGCCCAAGGTTCTTGCGGTCTTTCTCTACTCGATATTTCAACCGGAGAATTTGCCGTTGCCGAAGGTACCATTGACTATATTGGCAAACTTTTTGCAAACTTACAACCTAAAGAAGTTCTTATACTGCGTGGAAGTAAAGAATTATTTACGAAGACTTTTGGAAACCGCTTTTTTACATTTGAACTTGACGAATGGATCTTTAATAAAAAAACAGCTACCGACCGTTTATGTAAACATTTTAAAGTTCAAAATCTAAAAGGTTTTGGCGTGGCACATATGACCACCGCTCTTGCTGCTGCGGGCGCCATTTTGTACTACCTCGACGATACGAAGCACACACATACAGAGCACATTACAACCATTGAACGCATTGATGAAGACCGCTGCGTGCGCCTTGATAACTTCACCATGCGCAATCTTGAAATTCTTGCACCCATGAATGAAGGTGGATGCAGCCTTCTCCGCGTAATGGACAAAACTATTACCCCTATGGGGGCCCGCATGTTAAGACGCTGGCTATCCTTCCCGCTTTGTAATGTAACCGACATTGAAAAACGCCAGAACTGTGTAGAATACTTTTTCCATGATACAAATTTCAGAGAACTTTTGTTAGAACAACTCCAATCTGTTGGGGATATGGAAAGATTAATTTCCAAAATTGCAGTAGGTCGCATCAACCCACGTGAAATGCAACAACTACGTTTTGATCTTGACGCCGTTTCACCTATCAGTCAAGCCTGCCGCAAAGCAGCACTCCCTGCTCTTCATGAAATAGGAACTCTCATGGATTCCTGCGACGAAGTAAGAGGAAAAATAAAACAAACATTGCGTCCTGATCCACCTTCACTTACCAACAAAGGAGGGTATATTGGTCAAGGTGTTAATGCAGAACTCGATGAACTCCGCGAAATTTCTCAAAACAGCCGCCAGTATCTCATGCAAATGCAACAGCGCGAAGTGGAGCACACCGGCATTCAAAGTTTAAAAATTGGTTTTAACAATGTTTTCGGTTATTATTTGGAAGTAAGAAATACTTTTAAAGATCAAGTTCCTGCTGAATGGGTGCGCAAACAGACTTTAGTCAATGCGGAACGTTATATCACACAGGAACTCAAGGATTATGAAGAAAAAATACTTGGAGCAGAAGAAAAAATACTAGCTCTCGAAGCCAATCTGTTTCAAGAGTTAGTTACCAGCACAACTAAGTATATCAACCAAATGCAGGTTGACGCTGCTCAGCTTGCCACACTCGATTGTTATCTGTCCATGGCCACTATTGCCGAAGAACGAAAATATATCCGCCCTACCGTAGACGACTCCACTGAAATGGAAATTATTCAAGGACGCCACCCCGTCATTGAAACACAAATGGAAGCCGGAGAAACCTATATTCCCAATGATGTACGTCTTGATACTGAAAAACAGCAGATTATCATTATTACAGGTCCCAACATGGCGGGAAAATCTGCACTTCTTCGTCAAACTGCCCTCATTACCCTTATGGCACAAATTGGTTCTTTTGTTCCAGCAGAAAAGGCACATATTGGTCTTGTAGACAAAATTTTCACTCGTGTGGGAGCAAGTGACAATATTTCTGTTGGAGAATCCACCTTTATGGTTGAAATGACAGAAGCAGCCTCCATCATGAACAGTTTTACAAACCGAAGCCTTGTTCTTTTCGACGAGTTAGGACGCGGCACTTCCACTTATGACGGCATTTCCATCGCCTGGGCTATCGTAGAATATCTTCATGAAAATTCTAAGGGACACCCACGCACACTTTTTGCCACCCACTATCATGAGCTCAATGAAATGGAAAAAACGTTTCCACGCATTCATAATTATAATGTTTCAGTAAAGGAAGTTGGTCACGAGGTCGTTTTTCTCCGCAAACTCGTACCAGGAGGAAGTGCTCACTCTTTCGGCATACATGTAGCACAACTAGCTGGCATGCCTCCTAGCATTGTAAAACGCGCCAATGTGATTCTGAAAGAAATGGAAACAAATAATAGTGGAGATGGCGTTTC
>Ga0172377_10004379_pt1 | contig 14518 bp, 12 predicted proteins | sample Pumphouse3metaG_FD_119749 | JGI IMG/M metagenome (GOLD analysis project Ga0172377, IMG submission 119749) | Leachate microbial communities from a municipal landfill in Southern Ontario, Canada - Pumphouse #3 metaG | ecosystem: Engineered > Solid waste > Landfill > Unclassified | place: Canada... | reverse complement strand
TCTCAATACAATGATGATGCCATGCAATCATTCCTAGACAACAAAACCTATTTCGAAACCAGCCTCGTTTACGACTATCAAGCCTCGGAGCAGTCGTTCGATGCGGCCTGCAAGAGAGCGAACGATACTCTTTCCACCATCATTCTTTCCCAGAGACCACGAACGGGAGTCCCAGCGAAAACCGCACTCGACCTCGGATGCGGGCCGGGCGCATATTCGCACGCTCTGTGCATGGCGGGCTATCAGGTAACGGCGATCGACTATTGCAAATCGTTTATCGACATCGCCCGAAGAAATCTTCGAGACTTCCCTGTCGTCTTCAGGACGATGGACATTAGGGAAATCGCCTCGCTCATACCTGCATCTTTCGATCTGATCGTCTGTACAGGGGATACGTTGCTCTATCTAGAAAACAAGCAAGAAATCCGTGCGGTCCTCGGTGCAGCCCGGACATTGCTTGAACCAGATGGCAGAATTTTCTGCAGATTCCGGACATTTCCGATGTTCACACGACCGTGAAAAATCTCGATAGTCAAGAATCTTTCGGACGTAACGAAAACCCTGAGTGCGGAATTCGATGGAACCTATGTCTATACGACCGACACCACACAAAATCCAACGACAGGAAAAGAAACACAAGGAACCAGCAGGAAACTTCGCATGCCAGCCGATGAATTTCTCACCATCATGCAAGAAACGAGCTACCGCGACATCTCCTGCCGTGAAGGACAAGACATCGCTACATTCATCGCCACTCGATCCTAGGCACAACCAAAAACTGCCCCCGATTTCGGGAGCAGTAAAGAATTCGTGTCTTGAACTGAGTTCGAGTCGGCCACAAAGGGTCGCCACGGTCGGGTACATATCCGGATGCAGATCAATGCCTCCGCGATGACCCTGCAATGACCCTAACTAGCCAAGGACAGGAACGTATCCTGCGAAGATCTTCGGGAAAATCAAACTGATATCAGGAATGAACGACACCAGGATCAATGCGATCAACATGCACAGATAGAACGGCAACGTCGCCTTGACCACCTTCTCGATCGGCAGCTTGGCCACCGCGGAACCGATGAACAGCACCGCTCCGACCGGAGGAGTGAGCAAACCGATACCGCAGTTGAGGACGACCATGATACCGAACTGAATCGGATCGAGACCGCACACCGTCGTGGCGATCGGCAACAGAATCGGAGTAGCGATCAAGATGATCGGCGCCATATCCATGATACAACCAAGCACCAGCAGAATCAGATTCAACAACAGGATCAACGCAACCCGGTTCGTCGTCAGCGAAACGATCGCCTTCGCCGCAAGATCAGGAATATGCAGAATTGTCAGACAGTTTCCAAATACTGCGGACGTGGCAATCAGAATCAGGACGATGGCAAGCGTGCCGACACAATCGTCCAGGACCTTCCACACTCCCTTCCATGTCAGCCCCTTGTAGATGAACACGGATACAATCAGCGAGTAGATGACCGCGATAGCCGCAGACTCGGTCGCCGTGAACACACCGGCTACGACACCGACCACGACGATGATGACCGCCGCCAGCGCCCAGACCGACTTGACGAACTGTCTGGCGAAATTCTTGATACTGAACCGCTCCCCTTTCGGATAATGCCGCTTGACCGAGATGATGTAGGAACCGATCATCAAGGAAACGGCGAGCAGTGCGCCGGGAAGATATCCCGCAAGGAACAGACTACCCACGGAAATCCCGCCGGCCGTCGTCGCATAGATTACCATGTTGTGGCTCGGTGGAACCAGCAGCCCCTCACAGGACGACGTAATGGTGACCGCCGTAGAGAAGTCGGCGTCATACCCTTCGTCGACCATCATCGGGATGAGAATCGAACCCAGGGACGCAGTATCGGCCGCCGCAGACCCGGAGATACCTCCGAAGAAATAGGAAGCGACGATATTGACCTGGGCCAGTCCGCCACGCATCCACCCGACACAAGCATTGGCGAGAGCGATCAATTTCTCCGAAATGCCTCCCGACCCCATCAGGACACCCATCGTAATGAAGAACGGAACCGCCATCAGCGAGAACGAACTGATTCCCTTGACCATCAGGCGGCAGACATCGTTGAGGTTCTGCCCCAGCGTGACCAAGCAGAGAACGGAAGAAAGCCCTACCGCATATGCGATCGGGAACCGAAGGAACACCATGAGGAAGAAACTCCCGAGGAGTACGATAGCGGCGATAGATTGAATATCCATAAATCAGTTTCCTCCATTCGCTTCTTCAGGCACAAAGAATTTCTTTACATGATTGTAGACCGCTTCGAGCTCGAAGATGATCATCGCGGCTCCCGCCAACGGAACCGGGAAATACATCCAGAACCGGCTGAGCCAGGGCATGGAGACATAAAAGCCCCTGCCGCCCAGCGTCGTGGCATACCGCCAGCCGATGATAAGCATGATGACACCGAGGACAAGAACCGCCGCATCCGAGATGAGATCCAGCACAGTCAGGGCCGTCTTCGGAATATACTTGTCGAAAGCGGTCATTCTGATATGCGATCCCTTCTTGATCGCAAGGGCCGCAGAAAGTACCGCCATGTAGGACATGCATGTAAGCACTACTTCCTCCGACCATGCAGGATCCTTGAGGAACGGCACATATGCGTGGAACATCCGACCAGCGACAGCATATGAAGTAATGAGAATATCGACGATCAGCAAAATCTTGCAAATGACCATGACGATTCGATACGCCCAGTCATATACAGGTCTGATCTTATCCATCTTTTCAAAGAATTTGGGCATGGTTTACTCCTTGACGTAACAGGCGCGACACGGCGGTGGATTCTCGCCAGCGCACAAACAGGGGGAAAGGCGCATGCCGATCCCCCTGGAACAACCCGAAGCGCGGATTATTTCATGTCCTTGATCTGCTGATACAAAGCCGCCTGGGACTTCGTGTTCGCTTCGATGACAGCCTTGCTGGCCTCAGACCACGGAGCCTTGTCGGCAACTTCCACGATCGTCACACCTTCGGCCTTGAGCTGGTCGAGAACCTTGTTCTCAGCCGCTTCGCTGATCTGCGCATTGTACGCCTGGGTCAGCTTACCCGCTTCCATGATCACCTGCTGCTGAGCCTCGGTCAGCTTAGCCCACGCATTGTCGGAAATGACAGCCTGGATCGCACCCAGAGTATGACCGTCGAGAATCATGCACGGAGCGACTTCCTGGAACGCGTTGGACTTGTAGTTGGCGATCGGCTGCTCGGCACCGTCGACGACACCGGTCTGCAAGGCGGAATAGAGCTCGCCGAAGGAAACGACCGTCGGAGAAGCTCCCAACCCCTTGACCATGCCGGTCATGACGGGATCGTTGGAAACGCGGAGCTTCATGCCCTTCAGATCCTGGATACCTGAGATTCTCTTGACCGTGAAGAAATGGCGGAACCCTTCTTCACCGTAGAAGATGCCACGGATCGGAAGACCGATCTCCTGGGGTTCGTTGAGGAACTCGGGAGCGAGGTCGGAATTTGCGAAATTCCAGAAGTGCTGGCGGCTTTCGAACGTGAACGGAATCGACAGGAGCTTGGACTTCTCGGCACCATAGCTGGTCAGCGCGAACGCCGAGATTCTGGACATGTCGATGGAAGTTCCGCCACCAAGAATGGAATCGAGCACATCATTCTCGGAACCCAGGACGCCGGAAGCCTGGACATCGATCGTGATCGATCCACCGGACAGCTTCTCGACCTGCTGCTTGAAGTAGGTGGCGGTCTGTCCGACGATCGTATCGAGCGGGTTCACTTCCGCATACACGAGGGTCACTTTCGGATCCGTGGCGACATTGCCGGTACCGGCCTTCGCCGCAGGAGCCGCGGTTTCTTTGCCGCCGTTCGCGAATACGGGAACGGAAACAAGCACGAGCGAAAGAACGAGCATCAAAGTAAGTACTTTTTTCATAAAGCCTCCATAGCATTAACGCTTTTTGAACTTTACGTTAACATATCGTTAACACTAGTACTCTACGGTCGAAATTTCCAACCCGCAAGCGTCATCACAAAAAATTGAAAGCCAACGAAAAAAATTGAAACCCCCACTGTTTCCGACGATCAATCGACAGCTTGTATCCGACGCACTGTCTCCAACGACTCCGGATCGAGCGTCCTGTAGATGGACTCCATCCGCTCCGCCCAACGCGAAAGTTCATCCGCATCAGGAACGGTGATGACACATCCCGAATCGACGGCTTCCTGCAAAGAGGCCGCTTCATCCCTCTCCCAAAGAGTCCGTTGATATTCCCCAGCCTGTTTCGCACAGTCACGGACGACATCCAGGAACGACGGATCTACAGCCTTGATCTTCTCTTCCGCATTCTTGCTCATCAGCACCAGCTCCGGAATCCTGAAGTGTTCGTCGAGAAACAGATACGGAGCCGCCTGATGATGCCCCATGTACACATAGCTGGGGATATTGTTCTCCGCTCCGTCGATCGCTCCGCGCTGCAACAGAGAATATACTTCGCTATACGGAATCCGTTCCGTCCGGGCGCCGAGAGATTCTATCATCAGACTGAGCAATTCGTTTTCCTGCACCCGGATCGTCATGCCCTCGATGTCTTCGATCGAGTGGATCGGAGTGCGCGTATAGAAGCTGCGAGCGCCGGCATCGAACCAGCACAACCCTACCCCGGCCGGAGAATCCACGCGTGCGAGGAACTCCAGTCCGATCTTTCCGTCGAGCACCTTCCACATATGCTCCGAATCCCTGTACAAGTACGGGAAAAATAGCAGTTTCAGAAACGGCAGGGAAGTGGCAAGCGTTCCAAGGGAAAACCTGGAGAAATCGACCCCGCCGAACTCGATCTGTTCAAGCGTCTCGAGCTCCTGCCCGAGTTCTCCGTTGGTGAACACATCGATCTCGATCCTTCCGCCCGTACGTTCTTTCACGAGGGCTGCGAAATACCTGGCGGCCTTCGACGTAGGGAAATGGTCGGGCTGGTTGTCCGCATATCTGAGCACGAGCTGAGGCTGTTGCCGATCGTCCGATGCTCTTTCGCACCCGGAGACGAACACCACGGCCAGACAGCATAGAATCGAAAGGCGGAATATCCGACGGATACCGTTCATGATTCGCAAGTTCCTTTGTTCACAAGACTCCGATAGGCGGTTGGCGTCATTCCCGTCTTCCGTTTGAACGCACGGGTGAAATAGCTCGCGCTTTCATATCCGGTCATCTGCGCGATCTCGGCGGCGGATCGGAGCGGGTCGCGCAACAGGTCCTGGGCAGCCTTGATCTTCAAGTCGGTGACATAATCGATGAAGTTGACGCCAGTGCAACGCTTGAAGAGCACGGAAAAATATGAAGGACTCATGTTCAGTATCTCGCTGACGGAATCGAGAGATAGCCCGTAGTTCATAAAGTTGTGCTTGAGGTACGTCATGACTTTCTCGATGATCTGCATCTGCTTGTCAGTGCCTTCCCCCCCTTCCGCCTGACGTGGAACGACACGCAGACTTTCAAGCTGATGCTCTGAAAGCACCTGCAACGTAACTTTCTCGATGGCCTCGATCGCCTCCAGACGGTCGATTGGTTTGAGAATATAGTCGCTGGCACCCAGCTTGACGGCTTCATGAGCGTATTCGAACAGGCTGTAGGCGGTGACGAAGACGATCTTTGTCCGAGGGTTCGACGCAATGATCCGCTTCGCCGCCTCCAGACCGTTGAGTCCCGGCATCTCGATATCCAGAAGCGCAATATCCGGCATCCACAACTGCGCGAGATTCACCGCCGCCTTCCCATTGTTGGCGCATTTTATGTCGGCATCGGTCCGCCAGTGATCCTGAATCGTACGGAACAGGAGCCGTTGCTCGCTACATTCATCATCAGCTATGAGAAACTTGAACATCACCAGCCCTCCTCTTCCTCTCTTGGTTTTTCAATCGGCAATGTCATGGATACTTTGGTTCCGATTCCCGGCGAAGAATCCAATGAAAACGAACTGTTCCGCGACAGAATCCGCAATCTGGCGGCGACATTGTAGATGCCGATATGGTCCGCGAACGCATTCCGTTCGCTGATCGTCCTCCGTATCGCGTCCAGGGTTCCGGAATCCATCCCCACTCCGTCGTCTTCGACGGAGATCGTCAGCAACTCGCCCTGCGTGCCGATATCGATCAGGACGGTCCCTTCTTCTTCTTTCGGAAGAATGCCATGCTTGATGGCGTTCTCCACTATCGGCTGTATGACGAACGGAGGAATATACGTCTCCGTGAGATCTATCTGCGGATCCGACTTCCAGATCATCTCGATCTTGTCTTCGAATCGAGCCTTGTACAGGGAGAACAGGGCCTCCACGATACGGATTTCCTGAGAGACCGGCACAAGCTGAGCATCCCTGCTCATGGCATAATGATAGATCCTCCCCAGCGACGCAAGCATCTTTTCCGTTCGCACGGCCTGTTCGTCGATCGCGGCGATCTTGATGACGTTGAGCGTGTTGAATAGAAAATGAGGATTGATCTGGCTCCTCAGTTGCTGGAGCTTCTCACGTTCTATGATGTTCTGCAGTTCCAGCGTTTCGTTGGTCTTGAGAAACAGTTCGCGTTCCATCTCGTTCCTATCCTCGAGAATCTCCACCTGTTTTTTCATGGAACGTTTCATGTTGTTGAACGCCTTGGTCATTTCTCCGATTTCGTCATGATGACGAACCGGCAGATCAGGAAGATCGAGGTTCCCCCGTTCGATCGCCACGGACTGGAACGACAGTTTCCGGATCGCACCGAGCAGATGCACGATGGAGACCACCAGAATGGTACCGGTGACGAGCGTGAGGATCAGGCTGGCGGTCTGGAATCTGGTAATGACCGCGTTGAGCTCGACGATGGCCGTATAGGTATCGTGGTTCTGCGTAATCGAAGCTTCGAGCAACTGCTGGGCATATTTCAGCAGATAGGAAAGATAGGGACGGACGACCTCATAATATACTCGGGAGGCTTCGACGCGCTTTCCGGCTTCAAGCAAGGCGACCAGTTCATCGTCCGCACCATCCAATGCGCCGTTCGCAGCGACGACTGCATTCTTGAGCAGGTATTCCTCCCGCCCTTCCGACGGAATTTCGAACGGAATCCGTGCTAGATCCGTTTCCGCCGCCGCCTTCCGATCCTTCATCTGCTGAAGGAATTCCTCGATATCGCCGTATTCCCAGCGGAATTCCTCGTACAGAGCGTCGATCTCATGGGAATGGTTGAGAAACTGACTGATGGACTGCAAGGTTCCGACGCTCCGCCCCAACGGTTCTACGACAAGCCGGGACTGATAGCCTTGTAGAAACGATTGCAGCACGATGGTGAAGATAAAGGCGGACAGAAACAAGAGAACCCGAGTAAGCAGACTGGATCGTACGGTACGAACATTCCTCATAGAAACCCCTAAAAACCCTAGCGAATCCTTAACGACGCATTGTACCATCTAGAAAAGAACAGAAGCAAGCGATTTGCATCGGCCGTAGTTTTTTTATATCATATGGCCATGACGATTCAAACCTATCTGGACGAAAGGACATTCCGTCGCTTCACGATGTTCGACATCCTCAAGCGGAAACGGTATTGGAAATCCCCCGCGCTGTTCGCATCGATCCTTGGTGCGTGCGCCATCATCAGCTTCATCATGCATCGGGTGGACGGTGCGATCCTGCTGGGCATCGTGCTCCTCGTCGTGGGACTGGGGATGCCTCTCGTGTATTTCTCCACGTTCTTCCGTTCGTTGAAAAAACTGACAAAAGAACAGAATCTCGATCCTCCCCGTCTCGTATATACGCTGGATTTCCCTGACGGCGACGCATTCTCCATCAGCAACGGCCACGAAGAGGCGCGATACGAATGGAAACAGGCATCCATTGCGTACAGGGACCGGCAATGCATCTATCTGTTCATTACTCAGGACAAGGCGTTTCTCCTGCCCGCGGCATGCGCGACCGAAGGCTTCGACGCGCTGTGGGATCTGATCGTGCGGCACATGGGTTCCGATCGCTGTCGGATCATTGCATCATAGCCATCCGAATCCCCTCTCCCATCGTCGGATGACGACGGGCCCGCGCGTCAGCGCATCTTCCCCACGGTCTTGTGCCGCACTCAGAGATACGGCGAAAGTTCTTGCGCGGTCACGCTCCATCCCTCCGGGAACGAACCGGTGGTCACCATCATGGCTACGGCCAGCAGCAGCGCGCCGTTGCCCGGCAGATACAACGGCAGATCGTTCCGAAACCTCTGGGCGTTGTGCCCGTTGAGCAGATAGGTGTTCTTCGGAGCATCGAGCAACAGCAGGTCCACGGCAAGCTTTCCCAAGCCAAGCCGGCACGCCGTCATAGCCATAGCAGGAAAATCCCACCCCCATAGAGATTGCATATCGTAGGTCTTCAGCGCCAAGTCCAGCGAAGCGGCCATCATAGTCCTGTCGATCCTCGATCCCGGGACGAATCCATATGCGAAGAGGAACGACGGGTGGTCCTTCGCGAAAGATCCGTACGTGTCGGGGCATAGCTCATGGGCAAGATACACATGTCCATCGTTCGGAGGCGGCGCAAGATGATTGAGCACTTCGAGCCATTTTTGCGGAACGCTCCGCCCTCCCCGCCGACGCCATTGCACGGCGATGTCCAACGCCCAGCGCCAGTATTCGACCTCCATCGTCGGGTTGAGCGTATCTTCCGGCCGATGGTTCTCCTGGGCAGGAATCACCGGCGGTCCGATGATGTACCTATCCCCATCCTTGCGCACATACTCGACCATGAACGCTACGGTTTCATCCATCAAGTCGGACAGGGTACTGGAGGAAGCCGTATCGCCGCATCGTCTGAGCAGTTCGGCGAACAGAATCAGATGCGGCTGCTGCCAGCACAGCAGGCATCCGATCTCCGACGGACTGTCAAAGCCCGACATGTCGGTCATCTTCGGCCAGCGGGCTCCTTCATAGCCCTGCATCCCGGCGCGGCGTCGAGCGGTGCCCAGCACGCTGGAATACCAGCGGAGCGACCGCAGCGCCAATTCCTTTCTGCCCCAGAGGATCGCATGGAGGGCATGCCAGGGGTGCATTTCCAGGTGGAACTTGCCGTACCAACTGTTGCATGTCAGCCCCGTCTCGGCCGGTGGCAGTCCACCCAGGCTCTGGATCGCAGTCACATATTGCGATAGCACGACGCGTCGCTCCAGTTCGAAGGCACGATCGTCGCCGCTTCCTTCGAACGATACTGCCGCGCCGTCCTCCCAGAAACGCTTCCACCAAAGCGCCGAAGCCGCCCGCACAGCACCGAAATCACCGAAAAAAGGTACTTCTCCATCAAAGAGGAACTGGATGCACAGATCCATCTTCTGTCCGGCGCTTCGGATAACGAACCGGTGGTCGTCCACCTGGACACAGTCGATCTCGCCGGAAGACGTAACCAGCACCAGATAGTCCGTACCGTCCATCTTCCTGCTGATCGCATAGCCTCCTTTCGGCAATTTCTCCAGATGAGAGGTATGGGCCCCCGTTCGCTCCCAATCAGAACCGTCCATCAGATGCGAGGCATAGGGGAAATACAGCTCCACTCCCAATCCCTCGGACAGCAACCGGGACTCGATCCTGAACGCGATGGTTCCAAAAGACGGATGACATACAGTCGATACCTGGACAGGAACGACATCGAGCAGATACGAGCTGTCCAGCGTTCCGCTATACAGATCCAGCTCCTGCCTGATATTGTCCAGATGCGACAGCACGGTGGATGCAGGAGGCAACGGTCCCCATGCCCGATAGGCCAGTCCGATCTTCCCGAGATTGAACTTGTGAGGATTGATCCGCAGATCTTCGAACAGGCGTTCCTGTCCGCTCGGATCGGTCATGTATCCGACCTTCCGCCCACCGGCGTCATAGTACTTCAGATGCAGAGCTGAAACATCCGACGAGGAATCTGGATAGCGATGCCACCCGGCGTTGGACATCGTCAGGCACGGGGCGAGGCCAGGCCCCTCATTCCAGATCGTCTGCAATCCGGTGAAATCGGCGGTGAACGCGAAATCTCCGTTGCCTACCGACAGCGGGCTGTCGGCGACCCAGCGCCCTACGTGGCGGGGGTTGTGACGGCGAACCAGCGCCATGCGGTCAATCGTCATGGCGAGCCTCCTTGCGAAACGTAGCCTCGGAGCGGACAGATAGTTCTTCCGAAGCGACCAATCCATCGGAACTTTCCTCGACCTCGATGTACCGGAACCGTTCGTCAGGGGTCCTGTTCGGACTATGATATGCCACGCACAGCGTGCCGTCGGTTTTGGAGAATACCATCCCGTGCCCTCCATCCACGGCGACGAGCGGGCGGGACACCTGCCGCCAAGGGCCGAGGATCGCCCCGGTGTCGCTGACAGCGCACCCCATGGCATATCCCTGCCGGCCAAGCGACGACCAGAGCATCACCAGGCGGCCGTCACGCTGACGGTGGAGGAACGGACCGTCGGTCACCCGGGCATCGATGATACCGCTTCCGTCGCGGCGAGCCCGTGGAACCGTCCAGGAGGCATCCGAACCGCGGAACAGCAATACCGGCGTTCCTACCGTGACGGTCAGATCCTTTGCCAGACGCATGGCGCAGATCTGTCCGTCGCCGACCTGCACCCACTCGTGGCAGAACACAAGCCACGGCGTACCGTCGCCATCGATGAACAGCGTACCGTCCAGGCACATCCACTTGCCGGGAGTGACCGCCCGACCGGTCAGCGGCGCATATGGTCCGAGCGCCGCATCGGAAACCAGTATCTGCGTCCCCCGCCGGAATCCGAATCCTATGAAAGATGCGAACATATAGTACCGATCTCGATACGAATGTACTTCTGGAGCCCAGAAATCGTGCGTCCCCCAGAACCCGGGGGGAGGGGTGAACACAGGATACGGACCTTCCCACCAACGCAGAGCGTCCGAAGACGGGCCGTCACACTGTCCATCGCTTCCTTCCTGCCGGGAGGCCAGGCGCCATGCGTTGAATCCGGTCCCCCGACAGTTCCAAGGATCGGGATCGGTCGTACCGAACAGATAGTACTCGTCGTTGTCCCGGAACACGAATGGATCCCGAATCTGGATATCGTTCCTGTCGATCATGAATATCCTCCCGACGATGGCGTCATCGGACGACCGCCTCTCGTACCGTTCGACAATAGCACCGCACGACCGGACGGACAACAAACACGGGGAACATCGCAGTTCCCCGTATCCACCGTATCAATCAGAATACGATCGATCGGAAATCACTTTGCGATCAATCGGTTGAGCAGATCGACGATCTCCTGCGCCCCCTGCTGCGTGGAGATGCGGCCGAACGCGACTTTCTGATAAATCAGATAGAGAGTACTGTTCAGCTCGGTGTCGTTCGGGACATGATCTCCTTCCGGCGAGGTGTGGGGACCTGCCACGGCCATGTACGCCAACGCCTTCTGGTCGGTCGGGCTTGCGGCTCCGGCAGCCCGAGCGGTCGAAGAAACCGAGTTGCCGCGGTCGGTACCGAGGACACGCGCCGCATCTGGGGAGTTGACGAGGAAGTTGATGAACTTCGCCGCCAGTTCCTTGTTCGGGGAATCCTTGTTGATCGTGTACAGCTGGCTCTGGGTCTGCCACAATGCGTTGCGCTGCGCGGCGCCGGGGAACTCGATCAGATCGATCTCGTCGGTCATCGCGGCTTGATAGCCGCCCAGCTGGTTGGTCCACAGGAAGCCGATCGCGGCCTTTCCCGCCACCAGCATCGAAGAATCGGCATTGGTCTCGGCATAGGAGGCGGCCACGTCGGCAGGCGGGATCACTCCCAGAGCCCGATAGTCGGAGAACAGATCCAGATACTTCTTCGCCGCTTCCACCGTTACCTTGGTGGCGTTTTCCGAAGCCACGTACAGCGGTGTTCCGTTATAGCCGGTCCAGTATCCGAACGGTGTAGAGTTGCTGGCCATCAAACCGATGTCCTGCATGGCATAGACCCCGGCGGGGAGCTTCGCCTGCAAGGCGATCAGATACGTCCTGAACTCTTCGTACGTCGAGGAAACCGGAGGCAACGGAGCGCCGACGCGTTCGATCAAGCTCTTGTTGTAGACAAGTGCCGGCATGTTCGCGCCTGTGGACAAGCCGTACAAGGCGCCATCGACCGTCGCATATGCGATGGCACCGGGATCGATGACCGAAATGTCGATGATCCCCGACTGCACGTACGGCATCAGATCCAGCGCGAGATGTCCCTTCGGACCGCCTGGAATGTAGTCCTTGAAGTTCCCTCCCATCTGGACTATGTCGGGGCCAGCTCCGGCCGCGACCTGGGTATCGACCTTCACGAAATGGTCGCCGGCGCCTCCGGAAGGCTCCATGTTCACCTTCACCCCGGGGGTCGCCGCCTCGAACAGCTTCACAGCATCGGCGCTTCTGGCGATGCGGGCTTCCCCTCCCCAATACGCCCAGCGCAATGTCTTGGCAGCGGTCTCTCCTTTCTGCGCTTCGGAAGCTCCCGCGGCGAAGACCATGGAGACACTCATTGCGAGAACAAGCAGAAACAGACACATTTTCTTCATAATGAAATTCCTCCTCAGTTTTTTGGATATCACTATCCCTTGATGCCGGTGGTGGCGATTCCCCGCACAAAATACTTCTGCAGGGACAGGAACAGCACGAAACAGGGAATCAAAGACAGGACCGACATGGCGAAAAGACTCCCCCACGACGAGATTCCCGAAGAATCCAGAAATAGTCTCAGCCCCAACGGAACGGTGAACAGCTCCGGTCTGGTCAGATACAGTAGCTGATTGAAGAAATCGTCCCAAGTCCATAGGAACGTGAACAGCACCGTTGTAATCAGCGCCGGTACGGTCAGCGGCATGAGGATGCGCCAGTAGACCGTCAGCTTGTTGCATCCGTCCATCACCGCCGATTCGTCCAGCTCACGGGGCAGCCCCCGGATGAACTGCACCAACAGGAAGATGAAGAACGCATCGGTGGCAAGGATGCGTGGCACGACGAACGGCAGGAACGTATTGATCCATCCGAACGTGTTGAACAGAACGTACCGAGGGATCGTCGTGACATGATCGGGCAGCATCATGGTGACCAGCATGACGGCGAACCACACTTTCTTGCCCACGAAGTCCAGACGGGCGAACGCATAGGCGGTCAAGGAACAGAACAATGCGTTCGCCGCCACACAGAGCAGGCTGATGACGAAGGAATTCTTGAAGAAGGTCCCGAAGCTATAGATGCCGATTCCCTTCCAACCCTTGGCATAGTTGTCCCAGGTGAACGCCTTCGGGATCAATCCGGCGTCGCCGAATATGGTGTTAGGCACTTTGAAGCTCGCCGAAAACAGCCAGAGCACCGGATAGAGCATCGCGAAACCGATCACGATGATGACAATGTTCGTGAGAAGCTTCGACATGATGGAACGCGCTTTCCTGTTCATCGTTCTCACTCCCCGCTTCCGTAGGAGACCAGACCGCCGGAAACCTTGAAGGCGATCGCCGTCAGGGAAGCGATGATCACCAGCAGTACCCAGGCCATCGCCGACGCATAGCCCATCTCGCTGAACCCCCATCCCTTCAGATAAAGGTACAGGCTGTAGAACATCGTGGAGTCCAGCGGCCCTCCGTTGCCGCCGGAAATGATGAACGCCTGGGTGAACGCTTGGAATCCACTGGTCATCTGCATGATGAAGTTGAACAGGATGATCGGACTGAGGCCCGGAAGCGTGATGGAGAAGAACTGCCTGACCCTGCCCGCACCGTCGATCGACGAAGCCTCATAATATTCCTTCGGGATATTCTGCAACCCGGCGAGGAAGATGATCATCGGAGACCCGAACTGCCATACCGCAAGAATGATCAGCGTCGACAGCGCATAGTCGGGGTTGCTGATCCACGACGGCGGATTCGCCCATCCGATGCCTCGGAGGATGATGTTGATGATTCCGTCTCCGGCGAACAACCTCCGCCATAGCACAGCGATCGCCACGGATCCGCCCAGCAGCGTGGGAATATAGTATACCGCACGGTACAGTCCGATCAGCCGTAGCTTCCGGTTCATGATCATGGCCACCAGCAATGCGAACGCCAGTTTCAGCGGAACGCTGATGAACACGAACCGGAACGTGACAGCGAGCGAATTCAGGAACCGTTCGTCCCGGGGGATCCGCTCCGTACCGAAGAACATTACCCGATAATTCTGCAAGCCCACCCATATCGGCGGAGCGGTGATGCTGTACTGAGTGAACGAGAGGTACAGCGAATAGATCATCGGATAGACAGTCAGCGCGAAAAAGCCGACCAACCACGGCAATAAGAAAGCATATGAGGAAAGGTTGTCCTTGAGTTTTCTTTTCCGATAGTTTGCGTTCGACATGCTCCAGATGCCTCCCTCCCCGTCGGCGACGAGCTGCGATGCGCCTTCTCGTTCTGTCTTCCAGCGATACGTGCTCGAGCACGATTTCTACCACCAGTACACAATGAAAACTCGCATCTGTCAATCTTTTCTTTGTTTATGGCCGTTGCGCTACGACG
>Ga0172377_10004377_pt1 | contig 14525 bp, 14 predicted proteins | sample Pumphouse3metaG_FD_119749 | JGI IMG/M metagenome (GOLD analysis project Ga0172377, IMG submission 119749) | Leachate microbial communities from a municipal landfill in Southern Ontario, Canada - Pumphouse #3 metaG | ecosystem: Engineered > Solid waste > Landfill > Unclassified | place: Canada... | reverse complement strand
TCTCTTCCGATGCCAGCACCAGTGCTCTCCGAGACGCCGGCAGGTGATCCCCGAACCGGCCCATCCGTCCCGGATGCAAACGCGATCGTCAGAAAAGCCGCAAATACGGGTGCGGCACTCGCTGAAAATCACCAAACCCTTTGGCTCGGAGAATGCATTCCCGGCGGAACGACCCACGCACTCTGTGTTCTCCGGGCACACGGGTTCAAAGGCAGAGTCAGTTCTTCTGCAAATTGGGATACTGTCGCCGAAAAAGAGGCAGTATGGGAAAACGTCAGAACACGCTGTCCGGATATCTGTTCTCTCAGGGGCACTGACCTCATTCAGGAGACAGGGGACCCGGTCATGGCCGCGGCACTGGGCCTCATACAGGGATTTTCGGAAGAGATTGTCCTCTGCGGTGGCACCCAGATGGGTGCAGTTGCTGCTCTCGCCGGCGATACCGGAGGGCACATCACCGGTGCGATGACCGACTGTGTCTGGCAGGATAGGTCAGCAGATGTAGCAGCCGTTTTCGAGCTGGCGGGTATACCGGTGACCGTCTCCCCTGTCCCGGCACGGTTTGTGCAAAAACCTTCACCTTCGCGTGCCTGCATCCAATTAGTGAAAGAGGGATTTGGTGCTGGTGGCGCTCTTTGTCTGGCACGCCGGCGTGGGTTTTCAGAAGACCGAATAGAGGCAGCACTGGCAACCACTATCCGGCAGTCCTGAAGGTTTTCCCATGGGATACGCCTGGAAAAGATATACCCTTGCACAACGTATTATTATAAAATGCATCCCGTAAATGTGATCAACAACATTGGTCATTTTAACAATCTTGTCTTCAGGATGCCGAGGGATCTCGATCTCGACACAACGGTAGAAAAAAGCGGTAGCCCTCTAATGGAATCCCGAGAATTCCGCCCAAGGGACGACTTAAAGGCAATGTCACATGAGACGGAGACCACCTTCGCCCTCCCGTACCATTCAAAGGCCAAAAGATCTGTTGACCAAAATCGAGTGTATGAAATTTTCAATGCACATATCCCTGTGCGGGCCTGACTCCAATGGATCACATTCACCATCTCACAGATAAAATACATGCCAGCGGATTTACCTGCCTGATGTGTGGTGGATGCTGTAGCAGAGGAGAGGATGATGGAAATCTCGTTCTTGTAAGCGCTCCGGAAGTCCGGGCGATCATGGAACATACGGGACATTCCTGGGAAGAGATTGCAGAACCCTATCCCGAGTGGTTACCGGCAGAGGGGGGCGGAACGTTTACCCTTGCCTGGTGTCTGCGCCGGACAGAGAAAGCCTGCATATTTTTGGACGAAAATAACCGATGTACGATATACCCGGCACGCCCTCTCATCTGCCGGACCTACCCGTTTGCACTGGAACAAGGAACGCTCCGTGTGTATGCATGTCCGGGAGTCGGGCAGAGACAGATATGCAATAAGGCAGAGAATATTGCAGACGAATGCATCAAACGTGTTACCGCAGAGACAACGGATGCAGAACACACCAAAGAGATATATATGGAAATGAACCTGGGGCCAAACGAATGTGCCGTTGTGGATAGTGAAGGAGTGAAACGGATTGGGTGAAATAAAGATTATCGGGACGGCCCATGTCTCGCAGAAGAGTGTTGACGAAGTAACGGAAGCAATCGAGACGTTTGAACCGCAGATTGTCGCAGTGGAACTGGACCGCGGCCGTCTGATGGTGTTGAAAGGGAATGCAGCACCGCCATCGGTGGATGACGTCATAAAGAGCGGGAACTTTTCAGGTATCCTTGCGCAGTGGTTGCTTGCCTATGTCCAGCGGCGCATCGGAAAAGAGACCGGCGTCTCCCCCGGCGCTGAGATGATGGCCGCTGTTGAACTGGCAGAGGAACGGGGTATCCCGATTGCGCTTGCAGACCGGGATATCCAGATCACCTTCAGCAGGTTCTGGAACCTGATGCCCATCACCGAGAAACTCAAGATGGTGTATGTACTGATAGGGTCTGTTGCTGGTGCCGGTGAGGTAGGCGAGAAGATAGACATCGATTCAATGACCGATCAGGATGTGATCTCTGCTGCGATGGAGGAGTTTCGCCGGTTCGCACCGAAAGGTGCATCAGCGCTCATTGACGAGCGGGACGCGTATCTGGCACATGCCATTTATGACCTCGGCCAAAGGTTTGATCGGGTGCTTGCTGTGGTCGGCGCCGGTCACCGCGAGGGGATTGCCCGCTATCTGGATCAGCCTGAGACCCTGCCCACCAAAGCCAGCCTTATGGAGACGCCAAAGACCTTTCCGTGGATGAAAGTAATCGGATTTTCTATCCTTGCTCTCTTTGCACTCTTCCTCATCCTCATTGCATTCTCCGGCGTAGGTCTTGACGTGCTCTTCTCTGCGATGATCTGGTGGGTGCTTATTAACGGCATTCTCGCTGCGATCGGAGTTTTGGCTGCAAGAGGCCACCCATTGTCGGCTCTGACTGCCTTTGCGGTCGCGTGGATGACGTCTCTTAACCCTTTCATGGCAGCCGGATGGTTTGCCGCCATCACCGAGGCGAAAATACGCCACCCAACGGGCGCTGACTTCAGCCGGATAGCAGAAGCAGATGACCTGAGTCAGATGCGGGAAAACCCACTCTTCAGGGTGGTGCTCGTGGCCGCACTCGCCAATGTAGGGAGCATTATCGGAACATTTGCCTATATCCTCTTTATCATGCCCATCCTCGGCATCGACCCGCGGGATATACTGAGTGCAGGAGTCACCAACCTGATGGCCTTTTTGGGGAGCATTATCCCCTTCTAACACCCTCTTTTCGCGAAGCATATATTGATGATGACTCTTAAGTAAGGGTATGAATCTTGGAATTACCATCATCAAGGGCCGGCGGAGTATCCGGAAATATAAGGATGAACCCATCCCTCAGGAAGCAATCGAGCAGGCAATGGAGTGCGCACGCATGGCACCTACCGCCAGAAACGGCCAACCATGGCTTTTCGGGGTCACCACTGACTCAAAAATCCTAGAAAAACTGGGTGAACTGGCAAGTCATGGGAAGTTCATCGCGGACGCCCCTGCCTGTTTTGCAATCTTCGGTCTGCGTGACGAGAAGTTCTATCTGGAAGACTGCTGTGCTGCTACATCAAGCCTTATTCTAGGACTCTGGGCATACGGGATTTCCTCCTGTTGGGTCGCCGGGGACAAGATGGACTACAACGAGGACGTGCGCAAACTCATGAAGGTGCCACCGGAGTATACGCTTGTGTCTCTCATCCCTGCCGGATACCCCGCCTTGGGGGAACGGATGGTGGCGCCAGTAAAGAAGCCGTTTGAAAAAGTCACCTTCAAAGATACGTACACCCAGTAAGTATGGGTTTCTGATCACCACCGAATACCAAATCTTTAATTTTTTTGAGTTCCCAGAGAATGAATATGAATTACCCCCACTTGCAGGTCGCTCTCGATATCCAGGAGGCTGGTCGTGCAGTGCCAATCGCACAGGAAGCAGTTGCAGGCGGTGCTGACTGGATTGAGGCAGGCACTCCCCTGATTAAAAGTGCCGGAATGGACGTCGTCCGCCGCCTCAGGGAAGCATTTCCTACGCACGAGATCATTGCTGACATGAAGATTGCAGACACCGGCACCATGGAAGTCGAGATGGCAGCGAAGGCTGGGGCAAGTATTGTCTGTATCCTCGCTGATGCAGACGACGTGGTTATTCAGGATGCGGTGCGGGCAGCACGCCTCTACGGTGTGCGCCTGATGGCAGATTTGATCAATACTCATAACCCGGCAGAGCGGGCCCGCGAACTGGAGGCATTGGGAATTGACATCATCAACGCCCACGTGGGGATAGACCAGCAGATGATCGGCAAAAATTCTCTTGACACCCTTGCAGCGATCATCGGTGAGGTTACGGTGCCTGTTGCTGTGGCAGGAGGTCTTGATGCAACAACTGCGGCACAGGCAGTTGCGGCAGGCGCTTCCATTGTCATTGTCGGTGGAAATATCGTGCGGTCAGATAATGTGACCGTCTCTGCGGCAGCTATCCGGGCGGCCATCAATGACCCGTCGATTGTGCCGCCGGTAAAACGATCTACCGAACAAGAGATTCGTGCAATCTTTTCCCAGGTGTCAGCACCCAATGTGACCGATGCAATGCACCGCACAGGTGCGATGCACCGCATCGTCTCCATCTGCGGACGCGTGCGCATGGTGGGGCCTGCCGTCACAGTGCAGACCTTCGGGGGCGATTGGGCAAAACCGGTCGAGGCAATCGACGTGGCACAGGAAGGTGAGGTCATTGTCATCAATAACTCCGGCGATGGCTCGGTCGCACCGTGGGGGGAACTTGCAACTCTCTCGGCGATGAACCGCAAGGTGGCGGGAATTGTCATCGACGGTCCGGTTCGGGATGTGGATGATATCCGTGCCTACGGCTTCCCCGTGTTTGCAACGGGCGTCGTTCCAAACGCCGGTGAACCAAAGGGATTCGGAGAGATCGGGGCATCAATTTCCTGCTGCGGGCAGGCAGTCAAACCCGGCGACTGGATTGTAGGGGATGAGTCCGGTGTCGTGGTTGTCCCGCGTGAACGTGCCTATGAAGTGGCACGGCGGGCGCTTGAGGTAAATAAGACCGAAAAACGTATTCGAGAGGAAATTCGCCGGGGGGCTACCCTTGCATCGGTGACCGAGCTTTTGAAATGGGAAAAGAAGTAGGAATAGTTCAGGCCGGAAAGACGGCCAGATTTTTTAAAAAATGGCAAGGGTCGTGGCTAATAGCGACCCGATAACAGCCATACCGACGTACACCAGAATTAGATATCCAATCGCGACGGCAAAAAACGCCTTTACCAAGGTCAGATTCTGGAGTTCGCGGATAGCCATCACAATGAGAATAAATGACCACAACCCCATCACAAACCCTAAAAGCGGTATCCATCCAAAAATGAGAAACGGGGTAAGGGCATAGATTACCGCTTTCCCTGTCTCAGTGATGCCTTCTCTGCCGCCGGCAAGATATGCCCAGATATGCATGTACGCGGCAAAGATGACTGCGCTGACCACAAGTCCCGCAAAAAAAAGGATTAAGATTAGAGCCATCTCCGGGAAGCTTCCAACAGCTACTCCGCTCAGAATACTCACATAGGCATATTCCCCCATAAGCAAAAGCAATGCTTCGAGGATAGTGAATATCCCTGCCAGTATGAGCAGATAGATGAGGGTATCTTTCAGGGTATCCTTGGGAATGATTTTAGCAAGTGTTTCCGTGGGGTGAAACAGCACACCATTCATCTTCTTAAAAATGCCTGATATCATGAACTATTCATAGGGAGCAGGTCATTCATTACATTATCCGTGATACCCTCATACAAAAAACACCTCACAATTTTCCAGATGACACATCTGGAGTATTCGTTCCTACACCGTGTCACATATACAGTCCCCGAATAGGTGATTCCCTGCATGGACTTCCTGTTTTCATCGGGTAAAGGCCAATTGCCCGGCTCATCATTATATCTTCGGCGCTACATGGATGCAATGCCCGGGATAGCGTATCCTTGGCCTAAGAAAATATACGGAAGTGAAAATTATGAGCGGAGAAAAAGACCAAATCGTTGGAAAAGGGAAAGAAATCAAAGGAGTGATTCGTGAAGGAGCAGGGAAATTGACCAATGACAAATCCCAACAGGTCAAAGGCAAGATTGAACAGGCAGAAGGGAAAGTCCAACAGGAAGTTGGGAAAATTAAAAAAATAATCAACGATTAAGACGGGGACACCGGGATATTGTGTATCCCATCCAATCTTTTTTTCGGAGTTATATTAGGAAATTTTTGTCAAACAAATTCTCATCTAATTCTTAATTACGGGATATAAATTTCAGAGATACATCAATGGAATTCATGACGGTCTCATAAAAACCATATCTTATTCATGACACAAACCTTGCCAGACATCGGCACATCAATAGAGAAATATCGCTAATCATCGATGATCTGAAGAGAGAGGCAACATAACCAATCCTATATTCCGTAATGACTCATTCTTTTACCGACAAATGGCCACAACACATCATTCAGCGGGAGAGGAATAAGCGTGCAGGCACCAGAGCTGTTTGTGATCGCCATCGGCCTTTCAATGGACGCATTCGCTGTTTCTGTTTCGGCAGGCATCACCACTCGGCGTTCCCTTGCAAAAACCGGCATCATGGCAGCAACGGTCTTCGGCGGGTTTCAGGGAGGCATGGCTATCCTCGGATGGTATGCAGGGAGTGTGGTATCCTCGTTTCTCGCCGGATATGGCCCTCTTATTGCATTCCTTATTCTCGCCGGCATCGGCATCAGGATGATCTATGAGAGCCGGCAGGAGGGGACAGGGGTGAGTCCGATTGAGACCCTTCCTGCCCTCATGATTATGGGTATTGCGACATCGATTGATGCTTTTTTTGCCGGGATGGGTATCGCCCTTCTGGGCGAACCGGTGCTCATCCCTGCGGCAATCATCGGCGTTGTTACTGCTGTTCTTTCGTTTGGAGGGGTCTTTGCCGGAAGACGGATTGGCAACCGGATTGGGAAACATGCAGAGATTGCAGGTGGCGTTATTCTTGTGGCTATTGGGCTGAAGATTTTATTTTTCTGATGGTGAATCACGACGTATCAATAGGCAGTTTCTGTTTTACACCCTGAATTTGCCAGTACTGCTGATTCGTGGAAACATAAGGCAAACGAGTAAATCTACACCTATTTTGATCTCATAAATGCGATGAATTTATGGGAGCAATTTTGCGGAATGTCAAATGAATGAGTCGGACTAAAAAATGAAATTTATGATTGGGGTAACCGATAATCTTTCCCGACGTTTGAAATCAAACGGGTGAATGAAGATTATCATGTAATCCCCATCCTATTTTTTGGTATGACCTCTTAGTGCCGGGGTTAATATGTCTCTTATTTCATCGTCAGTGAGATCGTAGTTATAATATTCGAGGTAAAATGATCGGACTTCTTCTTCAATAATGATGTCTTCAAACTCTTCAGGATAAAGAGTTGTGCCCATCCACAATACGGCAAGTGCAGCTTCAGGTGACGGCCGGTCCCACCAAAAAGTGCCCACCGGACCATCATAGACTTCTTTATCTTTAACAGCTTTGATATCAGACAATTGGGGGTTACTCAATACCCCTTCGACATTATAGGAGGCCTCACCGTTACTCCGGGTGATAATTACATCAGGATTCCATTTCAGGATTTCTTCTACCGAAATATCACTACCAGAGGGAAGAGTATTCACGACATTAATACCCCCGGCAGCTCCAATCAATTCCTCACCCCATTTACCACCACATGCGGTTAGAATACCACCCGTCATGTAATATACCGTTTTTCTCTCGCTTACAGGAATATGTGATGTCCTGCCTTTAACGAACGCAAGCTTCTCGTTCCAATATGAAACCAATTTATGGGCTACCTCTTCTTTCCCAAGAACCTCACCCATCATTTCATACTCGTCGAGAAGAGTTTCAAGAGTTGCCCCTCCGGTATAAATCTCGACTACAGGGATACCAGCAGCCTTAATCCTCCCGTTTCCCTCCTTTGCTGAAGCACCGGCACTTGCAACCACAATGTCAGGATTAAGAGCCAGTAAATCTTCCAGGTTTAGATCGCTAAAAGAACCTACATCAGGTGTATCCGCAAATTTCGGAATTATCGTCCGCAAATTATCCGAAATACATTTTTTAGGAAGGCCGATTACGATGTCCTGTGCTCCAAGAACGGCAAATTCCTGACTCGCACCCCCACAACAGGTAATAACGGCACTATTTACCTTTACAGGAATTTGAACCTGATTGCCTCCCATATCAGTAATAATACGGGTTGCACCCACAGTTTCGATAGGAGTTGTATCGTGAAGGCAAACAGATATTAAAATGATGGCCAGAAAAATCGCTATGCCTGAAATAATAATGTTTTTTTTCTTTTTATCCATATAATTACTAGATAATCGTTTCAAAACAGTAGATAAATAATTATTGGTTACCAACCCCAGTATATTAACTTAATTTAATTAACATAACTATTTCGAGAAATAACGTTGAATATCGCATTAATTCGATTAAAATCACATAAAAGCATTATTCCAGACAATATTAAAATTCCTGATTCAATTCATAAATTCTGACTCAGAGAAAACCGAGAGCATATTTTCGGACAACGATTCCGCCGGGATCTCCTTAAAATAATAAAATAATGTCCGTAATGGATTACTTTACGCCCAAAATCTTTAAACGGTATAATCCTGAGATAGCATTCTCAAAGACTACATAACAAATTGAATTCTGATAATCTGAACCGGATATCCCATTATTATCATAACACAGAAATCTTCTTAGAACCCCGGTTGACCCGTGCCTGCAACGGTAGTCAAGTTTAGATCTGACAATTAATTGATACAAAAATGGGGTTTGAATGGTGAGTTGCTACCTAAACTAAGCCATTCGGATAACAGGTATTCATCAAACATATTCGGATCCTTAATCATCAATCACGTTTTTCTCGTGAAAACAACCCGGTCTGCCGATTTCTCAAAGAAGTGGTACCCAGAGCCACCTTCTGCGATAACATCCAGCAGTTCATCCGGTTTTGTGACAATATCTCCTCCAAGAATATCAACTCCTCTTTTGAAGAACGCATCCGGGAGCATGCTTGCGGTAGGACCCATGACAACGATGCGGGCATTTTTATGTGCTAAACTAAGAAGACCCTCAAGTGTACTGTTAATGAGGGTTGTTCCGGTAATTACCAGCAGATCGGCCTTTGGAACACACTCATTTGTCTTATCAACAGGAACAAAAAAGGGCATCTCATCCGGCTTCAGGGTTCGCGGGTCCTGTTCAATCACATTAAACGACTTTCCCCGTTTCAACAGAACTTTTAAGAGTGGTGCAAGTGCACCGATAACAACCACAAAGTCATCTTCGTATATCTCAACAGTGTCCATTGCATCAATGCCTTTTGTGATCGTATATCCTACCGGAGGATTTGATTTCCAGCAGAGATCTGAGAGGGCATTTATCACTGCTATGCCGAGTGCTTTTCGGATAGGTTTTGATGAGAGTGCATCATCAAAATACAAAGATATCGGCCTTTTTGTAAGGGAACCAGAATTGGGCATTGCCCGCGCTGAACTTGGACAGCAGACTGCTTCAGGAATGGCTTTTACCGGTGTATAGCAAAGCCCGCCTTCACCGGTAGTAAGTTTCACTCCGGTGAAAAATATGCCAATTACCACTCGTTCCACCTTTATCTCATCAAGTCTCGGACCAAGAATATTTTTTATATTCTCAATCGTTTCTTTAAGGATCTGGTCCGTTTCCGTATTATTTCCTGTCATGTAAGAAACATCCATAAAAATTTAGGGTTACCTGCACTTACAGCAGGAGTTTTCATCATTTGTATCTTCGGATGATTTTTTTGCAGATTTATTAAACACTGCAAGATGCAGGGTAGAATTGCCATACGCTGTGGGTACCATTGATGACTCAATGACCTCAAAGCCATTTGTATTCAGAACCTTTGCAAATTCGTCAGGATGGCAAAGTGGGTGTCCAAAACTTATCAGTGACTTTTCAAGATCGTTTATGGCATGACCGGTTTCAGGCAAACATCCTGTACTACAGAACCAATGGTTCAGAACCAATAGGCCACCATCTTTCATAGATTCTGAGACTTTTTTGATGATACAGGGAAGGTCATTTCTAAATTTATACAGAAGATGAGACATCATGATAATATCGTAATCATCGTGAGGAATCGCCTTTGTCATGTCGCCTGCCACAACAGAGATCTGGTTCTTCATTCCATATTTCTCTACATAATCCAGTGCCACGGGGACAATGTGCGGTTTGTCGAAGACGACAGCCTTCAGGTCGGGATTTTTCTGGCATAACGCAACACAATAGAGACCGTGACCGCCACCAATGTCAAGGGCTTTTTTGGACTGTGAAAATTTGTCCCAGTTTGCAATTCTGGATACAATCGTCTGAAATTCTCCGCGGATTCCTCTCTGGGCAATACTGTTGATGTGCCCCTGTGATGGACCTTCTTCGAATCCGGCAATCCTTTCGTTCTGGTTTTTGATGTTTCCTGCAAGGTCATTCCATTTTGATGAACCTTCTTTGTGGGAAAGTATCAAATCTCCCTGATAAAACGGGCTTTTTGAAATGAGGAAATTTTCAGTTAGTTCGGTATTTGAAAACATCCCTTTTTCTTCTGATATAAATCCCATGTCTTCGAGTGTCGCAAGGAAACACCTGGTAAACATTCCGTTGAATTCAAGTGAACTCGTGATTACCTCTTTGTCGGATGGTCCGTTTTCATCAAGCCAGTCAAAAATGCCGGTTTTAAGAGCGGCAGTAAGTACAGAATAATACTTAAGACCATTTACGACTTCATCAATTTTCCCAATTCCTGCGGGGGTTTTCATATCACAGATCGGTGTATTTTTTTGTATCATTTGTTTCACGTCCTTATTTTTTCATAGTTTCGGGTGTAGTATGTGGGTAATTTCGTCGTCAGTGAGATTGTAGTGATAATATTCGTTGAAAAACGATCGGGTTTCATCTTCGATACTGATGTCTGCAAATTCTTCCGGATAAAGGGTTTTAGCAAGCCACAGTATGCCAAGAGGGCTCTCAGGGGACGGTCTGTCCCACCAAAATGTGCCTATCGGACATTCGTAGATTTTATTGTCCTTAACTGCAAGGATATCGGATAACTGAGCGTTATTTTTTACCTCATCGGCCGTTATGTAGACTCCCTCGTTGCTACTGGTGATGATTACCCCAGGGTTCCAATTAAGAAGTTCTTCAATGACAATATCCCGTTTAGCATCAATACTTTCCGCGACATTGATACCGCCTGCAGCAGTAACGAAAGAATGGCCCCAAGAGCTACGCCCGTTTGTATGCAGAGTACCCCCAAGCATGTAATAAACTTTATTTCTCTCGTTTTCAGGAACGTGAGAAGTCCTGTCCTTAACCAGCGCGAGTTTCTCATCCCAGTAGGAAACCAATTTATTCGCCTGTTCTTCTCTTCCAAGAATTATGCCAACCATTTCAAACTCTTTCGGGAGAGTCTCAAGTGTTGCCTTTCCGGTAAGAACCTCGACTACGGGAATCCCAGTAGCCTTAATCCTTCCATTTCCTTCCTTTGCCGTAACACTTCCAACCACAATGTCCGGATTAAGTCTCAGTATATCCTCCACGTTTACATTGTCAAAGGAACCCACATCAGGTGTATCTGCGAACTCCGGCATTATTACCAGAAGATTATCAGAAATGCATTTTTTAGGCTGACCGATTATAAGGTCCTGTGCTCCAAGAACAGCAAATTCATGACTTGCGCCCCCACAACAGGTTATTACGGCACTTTTTACTACTGCGGGGATTTGAACCTGGTTGCCTCCCATATCAGTAATCGTACGGGTAGTAATCCCTGCTTCAGCAGGCGGGGCGTTCTGAATGTAGAAAGCTACAGAAATGACGGCCATTAAAATCACTATGGCCATTATTACAATTTTTTTCGGTTGATCCATGTAATTATCGATATTTCATTTTCAAAACATCAGATAAATAATTGTTGTTTATGTTTAGAATAATTAATTACAATAGATTAACTTTCTGTGCGCATATCCATTAACGAATAATGCATAAATCTGATACAGTCACATTGCATACTTTCGTCAAAAATTGAGATTATTTCTGTTTCAATTCATAAATCATCAATCCGAACAAACCAAACAGCAAATTTTCATATGACAGCACGGTATGTTTGTTTGAACCAGAATACATCATTCAGTTTTTATAAAGTGTTATCAGCAGAATCGAAAAACCCAATAAATTGCCGTTTTGGTGCAAATAGTTCTTAAATTCGGCGCATCTACGGGCATGCATTCACACAAAAATAGTTAAAAATTCCTTAACAGGCACATCAAAAGAGGGTTTTGGTCTTTGGGTGCGAACCAACCCCCGATGAATTATGCCAAATATAACGTGGATTTTTAAAAAAAAATATTGCACAAATATACCCAGAATCACGCAATATGAATATATTTCTGTACCAATTCAGCAATCTCATCACTCTTTCCGTAGAGCTTTTCGCTCATCCCTTTGTCATTAAATGCCTTCAGGGTGGCTATCTGGTTATCAATCATACCCGCAGGGAAGACCCCATCCTTTTCAAAGATACCGCGTTTTTCTGCAAGCACATCAGCAGATTCCCAGCATGAGGCAGGCAGTTGCCGAAGCTGACCGAGCCGTTCCTTGTTCTCCGGTTTGAATATGCTTGCATCAACATAGAGGGACTGAGCATATTCAAGTGCATTTGGCATGTTAATGCCGTGCAGTGCAGCGGTAATGAGCCCTGCAAGAGTCAGATAAATGTCTGCGGAACCATCCGCTACCCGGTATTCAAATGTCTGCTTGGAAGGCCGTTCTTCTTCACACATACAGTCATTGGGGTTTGCGTCATAGGCCATATTATGGCCGCCAATCCATCCGAGCGGGACACGCACCACCACAGAACGGTTCCTGTCCCCCCAGCAGATATTTGTCGGGGCTTCCTGATGCGGAACCAGACGGAGATATGAGGTTGGAATACCGTTTCCAAAGGCAGTTATAGCATCACCTGCGTCAAGGATACCCGCGATCATCTTGCGTGCCATCGAAGAGAGCACACCATCTTCAACCATCAGGTTTTTGCCGTCTTTTTCAGCGAGCATGTGGAAGTGCAGACCGCTTCCCGCTTTTCCGACGACGATCTTTGGTGCATAGCTGATCTCAACACCATACCGGAATCCAAGCATTCGGACAATCCACTTGGCGATGATCAACTGCTCTGCGGCCTCTTCGACCTCGGTAGGGAGGAATTCAATCTCATGCTGTTCATAATATTTGTCTCCACTCGAAAAACAGCCGACTTCTGAGTGTCCATATTTTATTTTCCCCCCCGCCTGAGCGATCAGTTTCATTGCCTCAAGACGCAGGCCTTCAAACTTTGCGAAAGGTTCTGACGTGTGGTATCCCCGCTGGTCGATACAGGGGTAGAGTGCTTCCTTGTCACTGATGACGTAATATTCCAGTTCTCCAAGGGCCTTGAAGGTGGCACCGGTCTGGTTGGTAAACTCTTCATTCGCCTTTTTCAAAACATATCCGGGTGCACTTTCCAGAGGTTTTCCATCGTTGTCGTAGAATGAACAGAGTATTTCAAGAGTCGGCACATCAACAAAGGGATTCACAAATGCTGTCCGATACCGCGGAATGACATAGAGGTCGCTACTGCCTGCATCAATAAATGAAAACAAATTGCTACCATCAACACGCTCGCCGTCTGCAAGGATTGTCTCGAGGTGTTCTTTTGAAGAGATGATAAAATTCAGGGTCTTCAGTTTGTTGTCTTCTGCAACATACCGGAGATTAATCATCTCAATACTATTTTCTTCACAAAAATAGATGATATCTGCCCGGGTAAATTCAGAAGGAGATTTTTTGAGGAACCTGACAAGAATATTTGGATTCATCAAAATTTCAGAATTTTTCATACTCTAACCTTTTGCGTTGTATTTCTATAAATTTCTAATTAGGCGAAAGGGTATTTTTTCCAATGCAATAACGAACATAAAATTTACCTAGATGGGTAACAGTTCACTCAATTTTGTCTTTGAAAATGCTATGAATAACACAATCGCCCAAATGTAAAATTACCGCAGTGAATATACTCCAATTACTCTCAGTAAAAAAGAATTAATAGAAAGAATCAGGAGAAGTCATCCACAGAAAGAAGCGTCCCGCCATGTGCGAGGATCTTTTCCACCGCTGAGTCTACGCGGTCTACCCGAAGAATGAGCACTGCCGCCTCACGCCCCGAGTAGGCATACGAATACTCGATATTGATCTCTGCTTCCGAGAGCACTGATGCCATCTCAAAGAGTCCCCCCGGCACATCACGCATCTTTACCGCAATGACATCGGTAAATGAGACCATGAATCCCATCGCATTGAGCTTCTTATAGGCCGCCTCCGGAAGGTCTACCAGTGCCCGCACCACACCAAACCCGTTTGCCTCGGCAATGGAAAATGCGAGGATGTTTATTCCTTCATCCTGCAGGGCGCCTGCAATTGCCGCAAGTCTCCCCGGCTTGTTCTCGGAAAAAACCGAGATCTGTTTGATTGTGTATTTCGTTATATCCATTACAGAACCCTCCTGTCGATAACCCGTTTTGCTTTTCCCTCAAACCGCGGCAATGACCCCGGTTCTCTGATCTCTACATCAACACTTACGTTAAGCATATTCTTAAGCGTGTGTCCTACCTTGCGGCGGATATCTAAGATGTCGTTGATTTTGTCCGAGAATGCCCCCGGGTTGAGCTCCACTTTTACGAGCATCTGATCCAGTGCACCCACCCGGTAGACCTCAATCATGAAATTACCCGAGACCTCAGGGATGCCAAGAAGGGCATGCTCCACCTGCGACGGGAAGACATT
>Ga0172377_10004375_pt1 | contig 14527 bp, 15 predicted proteins | sample Pumphouse3metaG_FD_119749 | JGI IMG/M metagenome (GOLD analysis project Ga0172377, IMG submission 119749) | Leachate microbial communities from a municipal landfill in Southern Ontario, Canada - Pumphouse #3 metaG | ecosystem: Engineered > Solid waste > Landfill > Unclassified | place: Canada... | reverse complement strand
TTAAGAACTGCCGGAATCGTTAAAGGGGATAAACGGGGCTACTTTACGCATTATTATGTAGATCGTGATTTATTAAAGGATGCCGCAAAAGAGATTATCAAGTTATCAGATTTACCTCAAACTAATCCGGATTTTTATAAATCTACTTCAAAAAACCATTCATGCTGTAGAAAGGAGGAAAAGTAAATGTGTAAATCAAACTGCAAGCACCCAGAATTAAAGCCAAAGGAAGGAAAGTGCAGTGAAGAACAAATTAAACATTGTCACGGTCATGGAAAAGGCCATCCTTGCGATAGTAAGGAAGAAGAAAACAAATAGAATGGTAATCTTAACATGAGTAAAAATGCTTTTTCATTCTGCTCATGTTAAGATTTTTGAGGAGGCTTAGAATTTGAATATTATAGAAGTAGCAAACCTAAGCAAGACTTTTGGTAACTTCAAAGCTGTTAAAGAAATTAGTTTTTCTGTTAAGAAAGACGAAGTTTTTGGTTTCTTGGGTCCTAACGGTGCAGGTAAGACCACAACCATTAACATGCTTACAGGACTAGCCATTCCTACATCCGGCAAGATTACTATTGCGGGGCAGAACGGTATTGAAAATATTAAAAAGGTTCAGCAAATTATCGGTATCGTACCTGACGAAAGCAATCTTTATGATGACATGAGCGGATTTGAAAATCTTGTTTTTTGTGCTTCTCTTTATGGTATTAAAAAAGAGCAGCGCGAAAAAAAAGCAAAAGAATTATTGGAACAATTTGCTCTTGATGATACAGGAGATCGGCCTTTTAAGGCTTATTCAAAAGGCATGAAAAGAAAACTGACCATCGCTGCTGGAATCATTCATAACCCAGAAATATTGTTCCTAGACGAACCGACCACCGGTATCGATGTAGAAAGCGCAAGGCAAATTAGAAATATGATAAAATCACTTAACGAAAATGGTACAACTATTTTTTTAACAACTCATTATATTGAAGAAGCCGAAAGGCTTTGTCATCGAATTGGCTTTATAGTTGGTGGCAAAGTTATTAAAGTCAGTAACGTTAACGATCTGATGAACGAAGCACAGCAGGAAAATACCGTTGAATTTACCATTGATAAAAACGGTTCTAGCCTAAAGAATCTCTTGCAAAGTAACTTCCCTGAAATAACAATAAATAACATTACTACTAATAGCATTAGAATCAGTTCTACTGAAAGTATTGAATTGATGCCATTCATGAGGTTTTTTGATGATAATGACATCATAGTCAGTGAAGCCAGAATAATACGTCCTTCTCTGGAAGAAGTCTTTGTAAAAATTACAGGAATCGAAATAGACAAGCTTAGGAAAGAAAAGGAGAGGAAGAAGAAATGAAAAAACGTTTGGCGTTTTGGAGCATCTTAAAGAAAGATATGAAAAATTACTATCTAAAGCCACCTAATATAAGCTGGGGTATAATTTTCCCCATATCCTGGACACTTATGTTTTTTATGAGATCAGCAAACGATGTTGATATTAGAGTCATCCTACCAGGGGTCATGGCTTTGTCTGTCTTGTTTGGAACCACTTCAATGCTTGCAGTAACAATAACCTTTGAAAGGAAAAGTCGGTCATTTGAGAGACTGTTGCTTGCCCCAATCAGCCTAAATCTATTAATGTTGGCCAAAACCACCGGCGCTATTGTGTTCGGTATTATCAACGCTTTCATCCCTGTTTTTTTCGCTTCCTTGATGGTTGATCTTTCCGGTATCAATTGGATTTCTACCATCATGGGTGTCGTACTGATAGCAGTTACATCGACTTTCCTGGGACTGTTTATTGCAGTATCAGTTAGTGAAGTCTTCGAGGCGCAAACGTTCTCCAATTTCTTCCGCTTCCCTATGATGTTCCTTTGTGGCTTGTTTATCCCAATACAAAACCTTCCGGTTATTGTAAGGCCACTATCATATATATTACCACTAACTTACGGCGCTGACATCCTTAAGTCTTCGGTCAACGCTGATGGAACCATTAAGATCTGGATTAGTCTTTTAGTACTATTGATTTACAGCTTGGGACTTTTCCTTGTAAGTACCCATAACATTAAAAAAAGATGGATCTACTGAAGTAAAATTTTAATACAGAATACCTAAAAATAATACCTATTGGCGTCCTTTTTCTTAGAGGCATAACTCTTGCTTACTACACATCCGTTCCTTCAAATCATCTTTCCGGTTGCCAATAATAAGTGCATTCATATAAGAAACAAAAACACGCCGTATCGACGTGTTTTTTGTCAGCTACTAAGTCTATAAGCCTAAATATCTGATTTCCATTAGAAGAATACATATAACCCGATTATTGTTGAGATTGCCGAGCTTTTGACCTAATCTTTTCAACTACTATTTCCCCAAGTTATAAAAAATACCTTTCCCTTTAAAAACAGCACTATCTCCAAGCAATTCCTCTATCCTCAACAACTGATTATATTTTGTGATTCTTTCGGTTCTGCACGGAGCACCGCTTTTAATCTGGCCTGCATTGACCGCTACCGCCACGTCTGCCATGGTGGTGTCTTCCGTCTCGCCCGAACGATGTGAAATAACGGTGGTATAATTTGCCTTATGTGCCATTTGAATAGTGTCAAGGGTTTCGGACAGTGTGCCAATTTGGTTAAGCTTAATCAAGACGGAATTTGCTATGTTTTTACTTATACCTTCTTTTAAAATTTCCGGGTTGGTTACGAAAATATCGTCACCTACCAATTGGATTTTACCTCCGAGCCTTTTAGTTAAGGCTTCCCATCCGTCCCAGTCATCTTCCGCCAATCCGTCCTCAAGGGATATGATAGGATACCTATCGATCCATTCCGAATAAAGGGTTACCATTTCTTCAGAACTACGGCTTATATTCTCGCCTTTAAATATATACTTACCGTCTACATAGAATTCGGAAGCGGCAGGGTCTAACGCTATAGATATATCTTCGCCGGGCCTGTATCCTGATTTTTCTATAGCTTCGACAATCAGCTTTAGCGCATCTTCATTGGTTGAAAGGTTGGGAGCAAAACCGCCCTCGTCGCCTACAGCCGTGCTTAAACCCCTTTCTTTAATTACCATCTTTAAGGTCTGATATGCTTCAGTGCACATCCTTAAAGCAGCTGCAAAGCTATCTGCACCAATGGGCATGATCATGAATTCTTGAACATCCATAGTATTATCCGCATGTTTACCGCCATTCAATATGTTCATCATAGGAACTGGAAGTTCATATGAATTGGTACCGCCAATGTACCTAAAAAGAGGAATATTTAGATAATTGGATGCCGCTCTTGCCACCGCCAGAGATACTCCCAAAATCGCGTTTGCGCCAAGCCTTGACTTGTTTTTTGTTCCGTCCAATGAGATTAACAGATTATCTATCCTTCTCTGTTCAAGCACGTTAATTCCAGACATCTCAGGAGCTATAATTTTTACCACATTATCCACTACCGTTCTGACGCCTTTACCATGGAACCGGTTTTTGTCATTATCCCGAAGCTCCGCCATTTCTTTTGTACCGGTTGAAGCTCCGGAAGGCACCGCTGCCCTTCCCATAACTCCATTATCGAGTTCAACATCAACCTCCACTGTCGGGTTTCCTCTGGAATCCAGTATTTCTCTTGCCTTCACCGAACTAATTTTTGGCATATCAGCATCTCCTTTATATTTTAATTTGAACCATGCTAAGCGTTTCCTGTTTGTATTTCATTTGCTGCCTTCCAAATGAGCAATCTTCCTTTTCATTTCTCTATATCCTTCTACCAAATCGGTAGTATCCTCCGTGGCCCTTTTTTTCTCGGTTATAATCCTCATTATCATCTCCTAGGTTTCATCGATTAGAGAATATATTCTTTCCTTAAACATCCCTTCAAAAATGAATTTGCTGTCCCGCAATTTGCAAATATATTCCCATTTTAAATTTGCCCCATTGTTCTTTAGCTGTTCCTCTACCGTACTCTTCAGTTCATTGAGTACTATACGGTTGCCTATTCCTCTAGGCAGTAGTTTTGCCATGTCAGTTTTGCTGGGGAGAAGCATTGCGAGACTTGTAGGCCCAAATTTAAAGTAGAACATATCTTTTTTAACAAGCTCTACACTCTCTAAAGGCTGCGATATGTTTATTCCAAAAATCTGCTGCGATATATTGTTTATGTATTCTATTGTTTCGTTGAGCCGTTTAGTGAACCTATCCATTAAACTGTCAAATTCTTCTTTAACGTATTCCTTTTCTTTCAGGTTGAAATCCTCGTATACTATAATTATTTCCCTTTCCAAAGTTTTATTAAGCAATACTGCCATATCCCTCGGCTTTAAATCTGTATTGTTTTCGTACGCTTTTTCGATTTCGCCGATAATTCTGGTGTGGTTATCCCGAACAACGCCGGCAATGTGTTCTTCAATATCATCAAGAATGTATTTAATATAGATTTCCACTAGCTGAACTGTTTCTTTCTCCTGCGTCACCAAGTTCTTTTTATATCCTTTAAACTCCTCCAGTTTTCCCTCCAGTGTTTCAACCGGGGAATTTAAGTTTGAAATCCTAAACTCAATAAAATCTGTAATATCCGCTGCGATTCTTTTAAACCTGCCCTGGGCGGACTTAAGCAGGACATGGCCCTTTTCTTTCATAAGAAAGCTGTTAAGGTCCTTTTCGAACTTAATAATTCCACTCTTTTCAAGCCTTTGTTGGTCACCGAGTTTAGAAGCCTTTAGTGCATTGAGGGCAGATAAGGGGTATATCTTTGCCTGCATACCGATATTATCCTGTATAATACTCTTGGAAAACTCTACAGTTGTGATTACCTCTTCTTCTTCCAGGTAATCAATTTTATTTTGGACAATAAAAATCTTATCTATGTATTTTCTAACGTCCTTAAGAAACTCTATCTCCAACTGACTAATGGGTGGGTCGGAGGAAATTATAAATACCGCTGCATCAGCCTCGGGCAAATGACCGTAAGCCACCTCCGTATTGTGCCTGAAGATGGAACCTATACCCGGTGTATCTATAAGTACAAGGCCATTTTTTAGGTTTTGTGACGGGTACTCAATTTCTAAATATTTGACGTCTTTAGTATTCTCGGGATTTTTCTCCTCACTTACGTAAAGGTCCACTTCATCAAGGGGGATGTCTTTGCTTTCTCCTCCGTTAAAAACCACCAAAGCGCTCGGCATACTGCCGTGTTTTATCTTAGTTATTATTGAAGTAATAGGGATTACACCCGTTGGCAGGATTGTATCCCCTATCAAATAGTTTATAAGTGTACTCTTACCCCTTTTGAACTGACCTACAACCATAAGATGAAACTCGCTTTCCTCAAGCTTTTTGATCTCATACTCTATCCTATCGGCCACCTGACTGTAATCTATAGCCCTTGAACATTCCATCAATTCCATGAACTTATCTGTGAGCTCTTGCTTTTTTTCATTAAAGTCCTGTAGCATTTCTTCACCCCGTTCACTTCTCTTTTTGCCATTATTGCCTCTTCCATCATCTTTACCGTCTAAAAGTACATTAAAAAATAGTACCCGGTCACGGCTCCGCCCATAAATATTCAACCTCCATACAAAAAGCTTCTATTTCTATTGTTTGCAAAGAAATAGAAGCCATCAGCCGCATAGCAGTTCGGGAATACCCCCAGGGGAGCTCCATCCCCATAAATATCTAGGTTTGCTACTCTAGTATTATACCCGCCAAACAAGAATTATTCAATACTAACATTATCTCCATTGATATCCTCTCCAAAAACCTTGCGATACAAGTCTTCGCCATAGCTTGTCGGCATAGGTTTGCCGTAAATAAGTCTGAAAGTACGACTTCCATCCGAACGCCTTTGGGCACGGAGGAAAAGAGCGTCACCCGTTTTTTTTTCATAGAAGCTGCTGGAAAAGTCATATAAATGTGAAACAAAGAATACCTTAACATGCCTCTCCAGTAGAGCGCGGACAATCTGCCTTCCAATCTCCGAACCTTCCCTCTCATTTGTCGCAGAAAAGGATTCATTAAAAAGCATAAGAGAATCTGCCCCCAGCTGTTCCACTATGGTACTCATTCTTGAGAGTTCCTCATCCAGTTTGCCGCTTTTCATAGTAGAATCCTCTTCGCGTTTGAAATGTGTGAATACACCATCACAGATATTCGCACAAAAGGACTTGGCGGCAACGTACATTCCGCATTGCATCATAATTTGTGCCTGACCTATACTCCTCAAAAAGGTGGACTTGCCGCCCTGGTTGGCTCCTGTTATAATGACAAAGTTTTTTTCGTTTGCATCTATTGTATTGCCCACAACCTGTCTTTTAAGCACTAAAGACAGACTGGCATCATACAGCCCGGCAAAGGAGTGACCCCTTTCATGACGGTTTAAAGGTATCGGAAAGGTTATGGGTCCGCCATTTTCCATAAGCCTATCGTATAGATTTAAACATCCTACATAAAATGCCAGTTCTGTTTTTAGCATCATAAAAAAGCTAAGAACGTGTTCTGCTGACTGAGCAACAGCATTTGCTGCATTATTTATCGCCAGTTCCTTCCGGTGGGACAAATCTTTAAAGCCGGCCATATCCCGTTTGTCAACTACAATTTTTGGTGTAAAAAGCCATTTCAGCCACCTCTGCTTTTTATCCGGTAATTTGCGAAGCACATAGTTCGTACCTTGATTCCCCTTCCCCAATTCAGCACTTATTAGAACTCCATCTCGGAATTTGAGTTCATTTAAATGAAAACGAAGGTCTTCAAGATACTTATCGTTCAATTCTTCTTGCAACACAGTTCAGGAGAGGCAATTAATAGAGTATTTAGTAAGAAGGTCACATCCTAAGCGCGTTTCGGCAAGTAAGCTGGCAGTGAAGATTGGCTGCAGTGAATCAACAATAAGACGCGAACTAAAAAGAGGAAGAGTACTTCAGCTATCCACCGACTGGGTTGAATACAAAAGCTACTGCGCTGACATGGCGCAAAGGGACTATGATTACCAGGCTACAGCAAAAGGCCCTGCGCTTAAAGTATCAAACGACTACGATTTTGTAAGGTATGTTGAGAATAAGATAATCAAAGATAAATATTCCCCGGATGCAGTGATAATGGAACTAAGGCAAAACGGGTTTATCAATCCGGAAGCCAATAAAGAATTTGCAACAAAGATATGCACTAAGACGCTATACAACTACATAGCCAAGGGCCTGTTTCCAAACCTGACTAACAAGGATCTTCCCAGGGGGGGTAAGGGCATAAAACGCAAGCAAAGAAGGGTCAGGCGTTCATATAAGAACATAGATGGCAAAAGCATCTGGGAACGCCCACAGGAAGCAAACAAAAGGACAGAAAAGGGTCATTGGGATATGGACTGTGTCGAGGGGCAAAAAGGCAAAGGCAAAAGCTGTCTTTTAGTAATGGTTGACAGGAAAACCCGTGAAACCCTGATATTTAAACTGTCAAGCCAAACCCAAAAATCCGTAATAAACATTCTGGATAAATTAGAAAGGAAATTGGGCAGGGTAAAATTCAATAAACGGTTTAAAAGTATAACAGTGGATAACGGCAGTGAATTTTTAAACCATGAAAGAATGGAAAGGTCAACCCGGAGCAAAACGAAGAAACGTACGGCAATATACTACGCCCACCCCTACAGTTCCTGGGAACGGGGTACAAACGAGCAAACAAACGGTATGGTAAGAAGGTTTGTGCCAAAGGGGAGCATAATATGCAACATTTCAAACAAAGAGATAAGAAGGATCCAAGACTGGCTTAACAACTACCCAAGGCGAATTCTGGGCGGGGTAAGCGCAAACAAGAAAAAAGAAATACTGCAGAAAACAGCTTAGAAACTCTAAATAAGATTTGCATATAAGAATTATAAAATCTGTTGAAACATTAGTAAAGGTAACACCGCCTTGACAAATATTTCAACAGATTTACAAGAAAACCTGGGCAAATCTAAAGGGTTTATTGTATAGGAAACATAAGAAATTTCTCGGTCACTTTACTTTACAACCGGGGATTGCCTCTCCTGATAGGTAATGTGTTTACCTTTCCTTCTTGTTTTGTTATGATGTAGCTGACCCAATGATTTATCCTCCTTTGTTTATTTGGTTATTTACATTGTATAGGATATTTCATTGGGTTTCTAATTTCCTTTTTTCTTTCACTTCATTTTACAACTCGCCCATAAATTATAGATGTTGTTATCTTGTGATAATGTCACCTTGTTAATTATCTTGATAAAATGTCACTATGTATAACGAGGTGTATTATCCTTTACCTCTATACTGAATTTGCCTCTTTTCTTTACCCTTCCAATCATACCAAAAGGAGTCTTGCATTTATCCTTTAGCAGCTTCATAAGCGCATCCGCCCTGTCCTCGGTTACCGATATAAGCAGTCCCCCCGACGTCTGCGGGTCAAACATAATATCAATGACTTCCTGCTTAATGCCCTCCTCAAACCTAACCCTGCCTTCAACAAAAGCCTGGTTGTTATAGGCACCGGCAGGGATAATGCCCATTTTAGCCAACTCTATGCTCTCTTCAATTACAGGCAGCTGCGCGGGCCATATCTCCAGCGTGACTCCACTTCCGTCGGCCATTTCACATGCGTGTCCCAAAAAACCGAAACCGGTTATATCGGTGCAGCCCGCCACCCCTGTTTCAAGGGCCGCCTCGCATGCATCAGCGTTCAGGTACGCCATCGTCTCAACCGCTTTGGTATATCCAGCATCATCCACCATATCAGCTTTTATTGCAGTATTAAGTATACCGGTCCCAAGGGGTTTTGTAAGTATTAGCACATCCCCGGGCCGGGCTGCTGCATTGGTGAGAATCCTGTCCGGGTGGACCAGACCCATTACCGAAAGGCCATACTTGGGCTCGTCGTCTTCAATACTGTGTCCGCCCGCAAGCACCGCCCCGGCCTCCATTACCTTATCCGCTCCGCCCCTTAATATGTCCCTCATTACATCCACCGACAGACAGGTGGGAAAGCAGACTATATTCATGGCGGCAACCGGCCGCCCGCCCATAGCATATACATCGCTTAAAGCGTTGGCCGCAGCAATCGAACCGAAGGTATAGGGGTCATCCACTACCGGCGGAAAGAAATCCATAGTAAGTATGGCAGCCTTATCGCCGCTTACCCTGTATACTGCAGCATCGTCGGAGGTGCCAAGTCCCACTATAAGGTTTTCGTCTTTAAACTCTGGTAACTGACACAGAACCTGTGCCAGAGCCTTGGGGCTAAGTTTCGCAGCTCACCCGGCACTCTTTGTCATCTGGGTAAGCCTCACTCTTTCCGAAGTCATAATAACATCTCCCCCTGGTCGGTAATTGGCCGGCTCATTCCTTCAAACGGCTCTCTTAACTTTAGCCGCAGACTATGCTTCACTACCCTTTCTGGTCTACTCCCTTTCCGTCCTTTTTCACCCTCATATTATCTCCCGAGGTCTCGTCTATTACAACTATTTTACCGTCAATCCTTCCAAATTCAAGCTTTATATCACTAAATTCAAAGCCGAACCTTTCCAGTTCATGCTCCGTCACATATACCAATAGATTCAAATGCGGCATTTATTCACTGTCCGAACTGAATAAAAGCCTCTCCCCGTCTTTTTCCACCGCAAAAAGCTTATCAATATCCTCACTTATCAGATGCCTAATGTCTTGGCTGGTTGAAAACCTAGCCCCTATCCCACAATCGGAGCTAAGACGCCGCGGCACCGGAAGAAGCTCAATTCCAATGCCCAGCTTTGTCATGTGATTTTTATACTTGACCGCCCCCGAATGGGTAAAGAATGTGGCTATATAGTCCATAATGGTCACCTGCTTATTTTTAACACAAAATCCTGGCCATCCTTAGTTATTTCCACCTTGTAACCCAGGTTTACTGCAAATCTTTTTACATTCTCCATGGCCGTTGTATTGTCAACGAAAACCTGCACCCTTTCCGGGGACTGGTCTATTGCCCTCTTTGTCAACAATACCGGTTCGGGGCAAGCCCTACCCCTTGCATCCACATTTTTAAGCGTCAATGCTCACATCCCCTTTCATTTTAACATCCGCCGCCTTGTCGGTATTCATAAAGCCTATTATAAGAACCACGGCAAGACCAATAACAACCGCAACCCGTCCGTTGGCTGAAGGGCCGCTTCCCGATGCTGCCAGCCCGAAATTGTGCGAAATAGCAGCTCCTACAAGCATACCCATAAAGGTGACAACCGAATCAATATTTCCTTCCGCCCCAAGAATTATCTGCCTCATGGGACATCCTCCCAGCAGTACAGAGCCCAGCCCTGCCAGAGCCATCCCAAGGAAATTCCACAGCCCGTCCGCATGAGCAACCGGCTGGCCTTCAAAGCCCAGATTAAAGGTGCTCGTAACGAGACTGCCTACAAAAGCCACAACAAGAATGGCTGCAAACCCTGTCAAAAGGTGCGTATCCCTAAACATTATCAAATCCCTGATGCCACCAACCATGCAGAGCCTAGTCCTCTGGGCGGCTATACCGATGATAAGCCCCGCCGCCAAAGAAATAATTACCGGCGCATAGGCAGACCCCGGCCCTTCAGTGCTGAACAGTATAAAGGCAGGCCTTACAAGCAACAGTAACAGCAGCATTAACTGAACCGCCGGGAACAGGTAACCTTCGGCCCTCTGCAGAGAATAGGTCCTTTTCAGCGTGAACCCTCTGTTTAGGAACAGTACGCCTAAAAATATTCCCGACGCGAATCCTGCCAGACCCAGTAATGCGTTAAGGTCCCCTCCTGCGAGCCTAAGCACCATTCTTAAGGGGCATCCCAAAAACATAAGAGCCCCAATAACCACAAAGACCCCCAGCATAAAACGGGTAAAGGGAGACGACCCGCCCCGGGCATTAAAGTCTCCGCTTTTTAGTGCAATAATAAAAGCCCCGAGAGCCATACCTATTATTTCCGGCCTAATATACTGGACAACTCCCGCCCTGTGCAGCCCGAGGCCCCCTGCCGTATCCCTTATGAAGCACACAATACAAAGCCCCATGTTGACGGGGTTTCCAAATTTCACAAGCACCACTGCCAGTATCCCCACAATGGCACCGGTAAGTATAATTCCTTTCTTGCCGCTCACATTGGTTCCCTCCTAACTAATTATTAGCTCAATCTGCGATAACCTTTCACAGTCCATCCAAACCTCCACGCATTTAAAACTGGTGTCATCCTGAGCGAAGCGAAGGATCTTATGTCCGTCTCCTAGTAAGATTCTTCGGGCTTCGCCCTCTTAAGCGACAGAGTCGGATTCTTCGGGCTTCGCTTCTTCGAAATGACAGGTAAAGGAATGTACAAACTACGAACTACCAACTCTCCCCTGTTATTATATTAACGGTGTCCTGCTATGTACAATCGGATTTTCCTATACCGATCCCGTCACGATAGGAATAATCTATTATTTACCAGAGAAAAGTTGGTGTACAATTAGATACGGAGGTGGGTTTAATTGAAAAGAATATATCTGGACAACGGCGCAACCTCCTACCCAAAGGCACCGGGGGTAGGGGATGCGGTAAAACGATTTATTGACGATATAGGCAGCAACGTCAACCGCAGCGGGTATACCGGTTCGCTAGCCGCGGAGGAGGTTGTGTTCGAGACAAGGGAAATGCTGGGCCGACTATTTAACTTCGACCATAGCAAGAACATAGTATTCACCATGAATATTACTTATGGGCTCAATTTCCTGCTGAAGGGCCTTTTAAAGCCGGGCCACCACTGCATAGTATCCTCGATGGAGCATAACGCGGTAATGCGCCCCCTTATGCAGCTTAAGGAAAAGGGCGTGGAGTTTTCAAGGATTATGTGCGATGCAACGGGTATGCTTGACCCCACCGGCATTTACAACCACATTAAACCAAACACAAAGGCCGTTATTATTACCCATGCCTCCAATGTATGCGGCACAATACTGCCGGTAGCGGAGATTGGGAAGTTCTGCGAAGAAAAGGGACTTTTATTCATAATAGATACCGCCCAGACGGCGGGAATTTTGGACATTGATTTCAAAGAAATAAAGGCCGACGCAATAGCCTTTACCGGGCACAAGAGTCTTTTGGGCCCCCAGGGCATCGGAGGGTTTTTGATAACCGAGAAAATTGCCCGATCGATGGACACCCTTATAAGCGGCGGTACCGGGAGCCTGTCGGAATACGAGGAGCAGCCTCCCTACATGCCGGATAAGTTCGAAGCGGGCACGCTAAATCTGCCGGGAATTTATGGCCTGCATGCCGCCCTTGGGTATATAGAGGAGATTGGAACGAATTCTATTAGGGAAAAGGAACTGCAGTTGACAGAAAAGCTGCTTGAGGGACTTTGCAGCATCAAGGGTGTGCGTATTGCCGGTCTAAAGGATATAAAAGGCCGAACGGCGGTGGTATCGGTGGACTTTAAGGATTTGGACAACGCCGACGTTGCCTACCGCCTTGATAAGTATTATGGGATTAAAACCCGGTGCGGCCTCCACTGCGCCCCGTCCGCCCACAGGACCCTTAATACTTTTCCCCAGGGCACTGTAAGATTTTCCCCGGGCCATTTTAATACAAAGAAGGATATTGAAACAACCCTATCTTCGGTTAACCAAATACTTAAAGACCTTGGCAGTACTTCACGGTAAAGTCCCGGAAAGCCCTGGCCACAGGGCTTAGTACCCTGTTTTTGTGGCCTATGAAATAAAAGCTTCGCCTAAGGTCAAGGTCGGATATGTAATAGCCCTTTAACAAACCCAGACGTATTTCTTCCTCCACCGACCTTTCAGATACAACCGCAACACCCAGGCCTTCCCTCACGCACTGCTTGATTGTGTCGGGATTTTCAATGCTTGCCACAACGAATATGTTCTTTATGTCCATACCCCTTTGCTTAAGGCCGTTTATAAAAAGAGCCCTGGTGCCCGAGCCCTCTTCTCTTAGTATGAATCTTTCATTACTGACCTGGCCCCAGGTAACGGTATCGCCTTTAAGGTTTTGGAACTTCCCCTTGCCGGAGGTTATGAGTATAAGACGGTCTTCGCAAATCTTTAACATCTCAAGCTCGGGGTAAGAGGCAGCACTTCCCACAAATCCAAAGTCCATGCTACCCGAGATTATTGCGTCTACTACACCCCTGCTGTCAAACTGCTTTATTACATAGGTTATGCCGGGGTATTCGCGGCCAAAGGTGCTCAATAGGCCGGGAAGCAAATATCCTTGGGGTACCGTGCTGGATGCAATGGCAAGCTCCCCCTCCAGTTTGCCCTCGTATTGGGCCAGCGAAAAAAGGGCCTGCTCCCTCATATTCAGAATATTGACCGCATGGCTGTATAAAATCCGTCCCGCCTCGGTTAGAGTGACCGACTTGCCGCACCTATTTAGCAGAACGGTCCCCAGTTCGTTTTCAATGGATTGGATGTGCCCGGTCAGGGTAGGCTGGGTAAGGTAAAGCTCTTCCGCCGCCCTGGTAAAACTGCCGTGCTTTGCTATTGCCACAAAGGACTCAAGCTGTCTTAAGTCCATAACTCCACCTCCTATGGGATGATGCGTAATACTTCCACTATTATTATTTCTGTCTAATTCTTAATAATCCTTCTGTTCCGCCCTGTCATTCACCCAGGTGACAGCCTGGTCTCCTCATGCACCCTGCTTGCATGCTCCTTAACTTGGTACATAAAGTTATGGATATAAATTAAAATGAACTCGCGGTTTAAAACCTCAAGACCATTTTACCAACAAAGAATAGAACAACTGCCGTTAAACAGTTGCTCTATAAAAATTCCCTACTAAGTTTCTTTATTGCCCTCTTTTCTATCCTCGAAACATAGGAGCGTGATATCCCGAGCATCTGGGCTATCTCGCGCTGGGTTTTTATAGTGCCGTTGGACAGCCCGTAACGCAGTTCCAGCACTATCCTTTCGCGCTTTTTCAAAACCTTATCCATTATTTTATACAGTTTGCCGGTCTGCAGCTTCTTTTCAACTTCCTCAAGCACCGTATCGCAGTCGGTACCTAAGATATCCAGCAACGAGATTTCATTGCCCTCCTTGTCTATTCCTATCGGGTCCTGGAGGGAGAGTTGGTTTTGTATCTTTTTATTGGACCGTATGGTCATCAGTATTTCGTTTTCTATACAACGGGCGGCGTAGGTTGCAAGCCTGGTACCCTTGCTGTTATCAAAGGTGGTGATGGCCTTTATAAGACCGATGGTACCTATTGATATAAGGTCGTCCGCATCCCTTCCGATATTGCTGTACTTTTTTACTATGTGTGCCACCAGCCTTAGGTTTCTCTCAATCAGTATATTTTTTGCCCTTTCGTCGCCCTGTTCATAGAGTGCCAAATACAGCTTTTCTTCTTCTTCAGTCAGGGGCTGGGGAAAGGAGGAGTTGCCTGTAACAAAAGAGAACAGCAGCAGCGTATCCTTCAGCATTCCTACGGTAATTGCCGCAATCGCCGCAAGCATAAATATGCTCACCTCCGAAAATAGGGTCACTCTAAATTATATGAACCTAATCTTCGGGATGTGCATGTACC
>Ga0172377_10004374_pt1 | contig 14527 bp, 10 predicted proteins | sample Pumphouse3metaG_FD_119749 | JGI IMG/M metagenome (GOLD analysis project Ga0172377, IMG submission 119749) | Leachate microbial communities from a municipal landfill in Southern Ontario, Canada - Pumphouse #3 metaG | ecosystem: Engineered > Solid waste > Landfill > Unclassified | place: Canada... | reverse complement strand
TTTGCTGCCGCCGCCGAGGCTGCCGAGGCTGGATGCGAGTTTCCCGGCCGGCCGGTCTCTGAATGTAATAACCATGCGGTCACAGTTCATGGCTGCTTTGGGATCATCGACTCTGACCGAGCCGATGCAGACAATCCGGTTTACGTCTTTTCCGCCGCTGTTGCCCGGTGAGATCAGGGACATGTCGGTTTTCGGCGTTTTTTCCGGTTTTTTCGTTTTTTCCGTTTCGTCGAGGAATATTTTCATATTATCGCAGACCAGGTTCATCTGGGGATTGTCGATTTTTACGCTGCCGCTGAAACTGAGTTCATTGCCGCCGTAATTGAGGTCGGATGAATTGGAAGTGACCGTAGTTTTTCCGGTTCCCGCTTTGGGGGCTATGCTGTCCTGGTTTATGATTATTTTGCTGTTTTTAGTGACTTTCAGCCGGTTCTGATCAAGCCAGACAAGCATTCTTTTCCCGCTGACGGAGTCAGTACCGCTGATTATAAACGGGCTGCCGCCGGAAAGAGTGATTTTGTTTTCCTTGAGTACATATACTGCGTTTTCGGCAAGGGCCTTTTCATTTTTTTCGGAATTCATGCGGCGGATTACGACATCGCCGGTGCAGACTATCTCTTTAAGGTCTTTTTTGCCGGAAGCGGCGATGAGCGATTTTTTCAGGTCTTTTTCCGGTTTTGCCCGGTCTTCCAGATAAATGGTCATTTTATTGCAGTTAAGTTTGAAGTCGGCGTTTTTGACCCGGACATGGCCGGTGAATACAGCGATATTTTTGGCATAGTCAAAATCAATGAAATCACTGTTCAATTCGGTTTCTTTCTTTTTGGGGTCCTGGGGCGCTGTCATCTTGACCAGGCAGTTTTTAAATACCTGTAAGCGTTCGGACTTTTTCCACAAAATGATCTTTTCGCCGGAAATCATATCGTTGCCGCGGTATATCTGCGGGTTTTTCCCGGTCAGGATGATTTGTTCGTCCGTGGTTTTGTAGACGGCTCTGTCGGCAAAAGCTTTCTGTGAACCGTTTTTCTGTTTTTCCTCGGCTGATATCTTACGGATTATTTTCACATTGTCGATACAGGTTATTTGAGACACGCCGCTGGGAGTCAGCCCCTCATCCTGTTTCGCCTCGTCTTTGCCTGTTTTATCCTGTTTGTTTTTCTTGAGGTCGATTTCCAGACGGTCGCAGAAAATATTGAAATTAGCCTCATCGACTTTTACGTTGCCGATCAGGGTTATCAGTTCTTTTCCCATATCTATAATCATGGAATTAGATTTGGCTTTGATGATAGTGTCGGTTTTTTCTTTAGCGTCTTTTTTATAGGGATTTGTTCGGATAAGGATATCGACGTCTTCAAGCACTTTTATAACCCGGGTATCGAAATTTGCGGTGAACCCGATGCCGTTGAGGTCAAGTTGCGGCGAACGAAAAAAAACTTTTTCATTTCCCGAAGCGACTTTGCTTTCCTGCTGTATTATGGCTTTGCTGGAATATATGAAACCGTGCGAAAAAGTCTTGTCTTTCCAGAATTCGGCAACATCCGCCGGTGTGGTGCCCAGAACATAAGGCTTGATGTCTTCGAGGTATTTGATATTGTTGATATTGATGTTCCTTTTAAAAATATCGATAACCGCCTCTTCGGCGAAAATTTTGTCGGCTTTACGGGTCATGACCGCGCAGAAGATCATCAATTGCAGGCGTTTTTTGTGGTAAATCGGCAACCTGGCCTTATATATTTTCAGCGCGCCGAGTTCGTCGCCGCGGGAACCGGCGCAATTCAGCAGCAATAGCGCAGATAAAAAAAGGATAAACTTTTTCAAGATATGTATCGCTCCATTTGCTTTGCCCATTCGCCGCGTTGTTTCAGAAGCCATTCGCAGACTTCGCGCACTGCTCCGTAACCGCCGGGGGCTTTAGTCCTGAAATCGACGTATTCATCCATATATTCCGGCGCGCCGGCAACGATTACCGCGATTCCGGCCTGTCGGAGAACCGGCAGATCGACAACATCATCGCCGACGTATAAACATTCTTCCGCCTTCAGGGAATTTTCCTTCAGGAGAACGGCAAACGCTTCTTTCTTATCTTTCCGGTTTTCATAAAGGAAATCGAAGCCCAGTTCTTCCGCGCGTTTGCGGTTGGCTGCCGCCTGTCTGCCGGAAAGGGCGCCGACTTTGAATCCGGCGCGCATGAGCATTTTTATGCCGTGTCCGTCGTGGGCGTTAAAAAATTTTACTTCATCCCCGGCGCTGTAACCCATGCGTCCGTCGGTCATGACGCCGTCAATGTCGAGTACGAGAGCTTTTATTTTATTGATTTTTTCCTGTGAGATCATAAATATCCTTTACTTCCTGCAAAACTGTTTTGAGCATGGCGAAGTCCAACGAATTTGGTCCGTCCGAGAGGGCTTTTTCCGGTTCCGGATGGACTTCAGTGAACAGTGCGTCTATTCCCACCGCCGCCGCCGCTCGCGCGAGCGGCCGGATAAATTCGCGTCGGCCGCCGGAAGCGTTACCAAGTCCGCCGGGCAGTTGTACTGAATGCGTCGCGTCGAAAACTATCGGGACGTCCAGTTCCCGCATTATCGCCAGCCCGCGCATATCGACGACCAGATTGTGATAGCCGAAGCTTGTTCCGCGTTCGGTAAGCATTACTTTGTCATTTCCCGAATCCCGCACTTTCTCAATGGCGCAGCGCATGTCTTCGGGAGCCATGAACTGGCCTTTTTTGATGTTGACGGTTTTCCCGGTTGCCGCGCATGCCGCCACCAGGTCAGTCTGGCGGCAGAGGAATGCCGGTATTTGAAGTATGTCGGCGACTTCGGCGCATTGTGATGCCTGATGCGCTTCATGGATATCGGTTACGACGGGCAGGCCGAAAGTACTCTTGATTTTTTCCAGGATTTCCAGGCCTTTCTCGATGCCGGGACCGCGAAATGATTTTACGCTGGAGCGGTTTGCTTTATCGAAAGAAGCCTTGAACATATACTGGACATCCATTGCGGCGCACAATTCCTGGAGATAAGCGGCAATGGTTTTGCACATTTCCAGGCTTTCAACGACGCACGGGCCGCCGATCAGGGTCAGTTTTTTGCCGATAACGACATTTTCAGAGATTACGATGTTTTTCATAGTATCGTATGCCTTTCGTTACGCGTTTCTTCTTCATTCTGAATTGCCTGGCGGAGTTTTACCTCAGCGATTTCCAGGTCTTCGGGAGTGTCGACTCCGATACTTTCGAGGTTGCTGCGCATTAAATATATTTTTATGCCGTTTTCGAGAGCCCGCAGTTGTTCCAGTTTTTCGCAGGCTTCCAGAGAGCCTTCAGGCAGGGAAACGAAATGTTCAAGCGTCGCTTTGCGGTAGGAATAAATTCCCCAGTGGAGCAGTACGGCGGTGTCCGTTCCGCCCGTGCGCAGGAACGGGATCAGCGCGCGGCTGAAATATAACGCGAAATCAAAATTATCCACCACGACTTTTACTTTATTGGGATCGTTGAGCGCTTCGCGCGGAGCCGGTACTCCGACCGTACCCATTTCGATTTCCGGGTTCGACTGCATAAGGACTATCAGGTCATTTATAGCTTCCACCGGGATCAGGGGTTCGTCGCCCTGGATGTTGATGATAATGTCACAGTCCAGCTCCGCCGCCGCTTCGCAGATGCGGTCGGTGCCGGAAGGGTGGTCCGGGGAAGTCATTACCGCGTTGCCGCCGAAAGCTTCAACGGCGTCGATAACCCGCTGGTCGTCGGCGGCGATCAAAACTTCATCGGCAATTGACGCCAGGGCTTTTTCATAAACCCATTGGATCATCGGCTTGCCGCACAGTTCCGCCAGGACTTTGCCCGGAAAACGGGTACTGGCGAAACGTGCCGGAATAATTGCTGCGCTCCTGTCATTCACAATTAAACCTCCCTGTTAAAACTTTCAAGCAGTTCATCTTTGCCGACGGTGACTGTGCCGACTTTACCGACGACTATTCCGGCGGCGTGATTGGCTATTTCCGCGGCTTCAACCGGATCGGCTCCGGCGCAAAGGGCAAGCGTGAAAGCGGCTATAACCGTATCGCCGGCTCCCGAAACGTCGTAAACTTCACGCGCTTTTGTAGGGATCACCACCATTTCTTTGCCTTTGCGGAATAACGCCATACCTTGTGCCGCCAGTGAAATTATCAGGTAATCGGGTTCCCATTCATCCAGCAGTTGGGCGGCCACCGTGTGCAGTTGAACGTCTTTTTCGACCGGCATCCCGTTTTCCTGCGGGAAAGTCCCGGTCATTGCAAACGCTTCGCTGCGGTTCGGTTTCATAACGCTGAGGCCTTTGGCTTTGAGCATATGGCCCGGATTGGGGTCGAGTGAAGTTATGATATTGTTTTTATTGGCGCTTTCGATAATCTCTTCGAGCATTTTGTTATTCAGGACGCCTTTGCCGTAGTCTTCGAAAATTATCGCGTCGACAGCCTGCTGTTCTATCAATCGCTTTATTCCGTCGCTTATTTCCTGACGGATAAGTTCATCAATTTTTTCCGTTTCTTCGAAATCAACCCGCAGGAGCTGCTGTGCCGAAGCTATAATACGTTGTTTTTTCGTCGTCCGGCGCGTTTTATCCACAGACAGGGTGGACGGATCAATGGCGTAATCGCTGAAAAGCCTTTTTATTTCTCCGCCGTCTGGGTCGTCGCCGATAACCCCGTAGGCGTCTACTTTACCGCCGAGCGTGACCACATTGCGCATTACGTTGGCGGCTCCGCCGAGGCAGCAGCTTTTCTTTTTTACCTGCACCACCGGTACCGGCGCTTCAGGGGAAATGCGTGAGGCCTTGCCCCATATATAAACGTCGAGCATCAAATCGCCGACGACCGCGATTCTCTTATCACCAAATTTATCAACTATTTGCGAGAGCCGCTTTTTTTTCATAAATATTCTCCCAGATGCGGTAAGTTCGATCAATGCGTCCCGGTTATTTCTTTTTCCAGTATCTTAATGAACTTTCCGTTGTTCAGTTTCAAATTGCTGCTGTATGCTCCCTGTTTCTCCAGATGGACATAAAATTCATAAAGCCCGCTTATGGCGCTGTCGATTTCCTCAATATCTTTAAGTTGTATCTGATATTGATATTCGCGCAGATAATCGGCAAGCGGAGTCAGGCTGTTGGCAATGATTTTCGCTTCATCTGTGGCATATTCACGCTTGGACCTGAAACGCAGAAAACGCCGCCGGATAACGTCAAAGCGCCCGATCATTTCCTGACGGGCTACTTCCTGGCCGTGAACCCCTTCGATCTCCAGATGCGCCGGAATAAAAACGGCTATAAAAAGTTCAAACGAAATGATCATGAAGAAAATTACAATAGCCGAATAGGCGATATAGTCTTTTTTGAAATTCGCTGAAAATTCAGGTTTATTCAAAAACAACCTCCGGAATATTTCAATACCGGTTTTTCCCCGGCAATAAATTTATAGAAATTTGTTATTTTAACCACTTATCCGCACTGATAAAACACTAATCAAGAAAATTCCTTGCGGCTTTGCCGCAAAAAAATAGTGGTTTCCCCGGCACAGCCGGTTAAGTCTATTTTTCAAATAATTAGATACATTACAAGTAAAAAAAACGATTACAACTTTTATCGTTTAAATTTTGGCAATGTCGCCGATTTTTGACGGCTTCGGCGGAACCGCCGGGATTAAAAAAATAACAAAACCGACGTTCGGTCGCGGCCGGTCCGTCGGTTTTGTTTCCGGATAAACTTTTCAGTGTTGATAACAGTCTGTAACTTACCAAACGGCAAGGCCGTAAGTTAAAACTTGTTGGGCGGTGGGACGCTGGTCGTCCGTTAGCTTTGTGCGCAACTTATTTTTTCCCGTTTTCTATCTTACCGGTAACTACAGGTAAGGGATTTCCTATTGCTTTCGCGCAATTGTCGATTTCCTTTTCAGTTGAGATATTGTGAATATATATCCAACTGACCTGCGGTTTCCATTGCGGTATAAAGGCACAGTGATGTTTGGCGAATTCAATTATAAGAGATCCTTTGTTTTTTCGTTTGGAAAGCAACAGGTGGGGGTGTTCGGGAATATCGGAAGCCGCCAGCAGCCATCCGAAAGGAGCCGTACCCTGCTGTTTTACAATCGCGCCGACGTTATTTCGCATGGGAACGACGCCGTGGAGGTCATTACTGCCAATTTTTCCCCAGCCTGAAGCGACCAGGGCTTCCGCCGAAGACGTCGGCCCCAGAAGGGTGCAGCTTGGACGATAAGACCAGTCATCCATTTTAATTGTTGCCTGACTGCTTGAATAGGACGCGACTACATACGGCGAATTGTTGAAGAACTCGTATGTTGTAACAAAAGTGGTGCCCTTATGACTGGTTTTTATCTCAAGACAGCAATATGCAGAGCCTTTCTCTTTCCAGTTAAACTTACCGGAACCTTGATAAGAGAGCCCCTCATAGCGTCCGCCGGCGCCATTCAAACGCAAAACGGGTTTTCCGGTTTTTTCATCCGCCAAAACCATCCATGTCTTAGGCTGTATTTCAGCACTGAGAATACCGTTTGAAACCTTAAGGTTTTTACCCTTTTTCGCGATAACTATTCCGCTGCGGTTTTTCTGCGAAGCAGGGTTGTTGCCGAAATACAGGATATATTCGTTTTTATGTCCGGCAGCAAAATCGTCTGTAAAAATAATTTCGTCGTTATTTGAAACCGATGCGCCGGAACCTGTTACCTGGCAAAGTACCGGCTCCTGCTTATCTCCGTTTATCCGGTAAAGGCTTAGCGAGTTTCTTTTAATCGGCGAACCGAACCCTTTGAGCAGATCTTTCCACTTTATGATTACCGGTTCGTTCCTGCGGGCGGCTTCGGATGAATTTTCAATATAAAACGGCAACCGGTAATTATTTGCCGCCGCCCATGGTTTTGCGGTCTTATACGAAGCATTGACAGATACTGATTTTACTGTGAACGGGGTTTGGTTCAGGCCCTGGGGATGGGCTTTGCCTTCGGCGATCCGTTCCTTTATTTCTTTATCTATATTCGCTAATTCATCAATCAGGCTTTTTTCAGTATGAACGGTTCCAGGCGGCTCTATGATAAGGTTTTCATAGCCTGCCCGGCCGTCTATCTTGAAAGCAGCTCCCCGCTTTAATTCCGATGGCGTCCATACTTCTTCCCCGGTTTTATTCTTTACTATTTTGCAGTGCGTGACACTGAACACCTGGAACGAATTCCCGCTTAGCCCCAGTTTAGCGGTGTCCATTGAAAGATTGCCGGATATCATTTTGAACTCTTTATCGGTTGACGGAAGATCCCCCATCTGGTCGGTCAGCGCCGCGTTACTCGCATCCTCGCTGCCCGTATCAGTCGCAGGATACAGCGAAATCAGCGCTCTGTTACCTTTTTTTATGACGGATTCAACATTGATCTTGCCATCAGACAGAACCGCGGGACAGTAATATTTCATGATGATATCTTTCAGTATTTCCAGCCATTTACTATTGTCCTTCATCAATTCCGCCAGATTGAAGCCTGTATAAACTACATACCCGCGTCCCAGCTTGTATTCCGTAATTACCGGTTTCCCTTTATAAGTGGCCAGCGTTTTCGCTTTGCCGGTTTCCAAAGCTTTCATGTTAATATTTTTTACCGCCATTGAACGGCCCTGGATTTTTATCTGCCCATTCGCTTTGCCCTGCCATACGGGTTTGGTTCCCGCGATTTCAGGCAGCATATTTCGAGGGTTAGTCAGATCACGTTTACCTATTCCAACCGCGGCGTCGGAGATAATAATCGTCCCGCCGTTTTTTGCGAAATCAAGTAGCCCTTTGCAGGCATATCCGGGAATTGAGCACGCCGAATATTTCGGGATTATCAGGACTTTGTAATTCTTGAAGAACCTGGTATTCCGGACATCCGTCCGGTCGGTTTCGAAGTACCTTGAAAGCCGTTCGAAAACTTCATCGTTGTTTGTATAGGCGTCAGGAGATTTTTTGCCAAAAAGGCCGATCAGCGCCACCGGGTAATTCAATATGCATATTTCCGCTTTCCGTTTGGCACCCTCCCAGATTTTCGCCTGTTTCGCCATTTCGGGAATTTTAACTCCAACCCAGGGATTCTTCACCAGATACCCGTAGCAAAAATACTGTAAAGGGTATCCTTTCAGGTATAAGGCCATGCTTAGCGCCCGCGGATCTTTATAAGCGCCCATTAGCGAATTTTCGTAATAATCTCCTTCAAATCCGCTCCAGAACCATGTCTGGTTATAATCCGCAAGCTTTGAAATCCTGTATGAATCCATTCCCCATTTCCAACCGCTGGAACTTTGGTAGGATGGGTACATGCGGTTTTCGATTTTCAATCCTTTCTTATGGGCGTAATCAAGCAGTCTTTTACAGAAATTTTCGTAAATACAGTTTTTAAACACCACATATCGCCTCCACCATTTATCGCCGGGATTCATCCGGGGCGGCATTATGGAGCCCGGATAATTTTCCCCATATTCACGTTTGCAGAAAGACTTAAAGGAATCAATATCGTTCTTGTGCGAATGACGCCCCTCATTACACCATATTTCGTCAAAGTATACCGTGGTATTGCCGTACTTTTTGCTTTCTTCCGCTATCGCGTCAAGCAGGCGGAACAAGCGTTCGTTATATCCCTTATTTAAAAGATTGGTATTCCCGCTTTTTTCGGCGTTTCTGGCTCCGTTAAAATTGAACAGTACGATCATTCCCATGTGGTTTTTGGAAACAATCGGTAAAACTTTTTTCAGTCGCTTAACTGAAACAGTATTCCTTTCTCCCTTGCATATCGACGTGATTTCTTTACTGCCCCACCCGATCGTATTCAAGCCGACGCTTTTAGCTTTCCGGCAGACAGCATTGCAATCTTCCTTATCCGTAACCCAGATATATGAAACCTTTCTGTCTGGCTGCCAAGGCTGTAATGGAGTGTCTTCAGTTATTTTTTCTTCATATACTTCATATTGTCCGGCGCCGGCCGGTTTTTCTCCGGCTGTCGTTATGTTTGTAAACAAAAGCCCCATGCACAATCCGCAAAACACCAAGTTGAAAGTTCCCGCTATAAGCTGCATTATAAAAATATCCTTTGGATAATTATTAAAAGTCTATTAACTCGATTATTGGTAATAGTATTGTCCGTCTTTATATGTAAGTCCGCCGTTAGTCCATTTAGTTTCGTTGGGTATCTTGGAGCCCGTTTTATAAGGGGGCCTGGGCGCAACATGGTTGTCGCCGAATAAAATATTCATGTTTCCGAAATGCCTGAATGCCGTGTACTTGCCGACTTTAAGCCATGGCGTGTTGCTGGTGCCACCTCCCACATAAACCTCAACAAGAGTGGAATCACCACGGGAATCACCCATTGCGATAAAAATGCCGGGATCCTCCATTCTGGCTAATTTTGAGTTGTTATTGGCATTTATGGCTAAATATTGATTATATCCGTAACCGCGGCTTTGGTAACGGGAATAACTGGGGTTCCAAATGCCGCAGGGGCAATGAAAAATACTGAACTCAACCCCGGTTGTTCTTTTTGACCAGTCATAATTTACATATGAGTGGAGCTGGTAATCCCATAGTTTATGATCTACCTGGCTTACCGGCAGGTATCCATCCCAGTCATCAACATAAGCAAAAGCAGCCAAACCGAACTGTTTCAGTTTATTTGTACAGACAATCGCTTTTCCTCTTTCTCTGGCCTGGTTCAATGCCGGCAACAACATTGCGGCGAGAATCGCAATGATCGCGATCACGACAAGGAGCTCGATGAGTGTGAAAATATTAGCTCTTTCAGTACTTTTTTTCATCATTTTTGTATCCTTTAATTGTTTTGAATAAAAATTGCTTTTCCCTGACTCTCCTTTCCCTTTTTCAGGCCGATTTATTTTACTATTTGTTTCGGACATAGTACTGCCTCCATAAATGTTGGTTTTCTCACAAAACACAATTGGCATAATCTATTATTTGTTTTTGCATTGTCCTGCTTGTGTCAATGCCTGACATTCTTATACTTCTACTACCCTGTTTTCCATAAAATTATTGAGCAGGTTGGTTTTTTTGCACAACTGCGTAAACGCCAAAACCGTCCCTCCCAGAGCTACCGCGTCATCGTCGAATGGCGAAAGCTCAAGTTTTATTTTATTGGAAATTTCTTTTAATGCTTTTTCCCTGAATGCGCGTTCGGCCGTTTCTATAAAAAGATTTCCGCCCCATACGAAATCCCCGCCGAAGACTATTGAATCAGGAGCCAGGAAATCCGCCAGGTGAGCGGCAAGAATACCGTAATGCTCCGCATAATTATTGACGATATTTAATGCGAAATCATCTTTTTCACGGGCGGCTTCGAATATCATCTGTTCCGTCAGGTATTCTTCCCGCCCGCATTTTTCTTTAATTAACGGATGTTCTTTATCTTTTAACTCTAATAGAAAATATTTTTTCAGATCAAGAGTTGAACCGTAGATGTTTCTTGAATGATTCTTATCATATAAGTTTTCCACATAAAATGTCAATTCACCCGCGTAATTCTTCATGCCCCGGTAGAGTTTCCCATCAATAAAAATGGCAGCACCCAATGACCGCCTTTTTTGAAGATAGACCATATTCTTCGCGTTTATTCCTCTGCCGAAGTGTTTTTCACATAACCCGCCGACATTATCATTACTGTCAATAAAAACCGGAACCGCCGTTTCTTCTTCAAGCATCTCTTTCAGCGGGACATTTTTCTCCTCAAGAAGGTTGGAAAACTTTATAACTCCATTTTCCTCATTTATTCTTCCCGACATTCCAATTCCTATGCCCAGGATATTATTTTTTCGCTTTGCAAATTCTGAGAACAGTTTCAGAATTTCCCCTATAAGCTCATCAGCGTTATAACGGAAACTCTTAGGCGGCACTTTTTCTTTGGCGCATATTTTGCCTTGAAAATTGGTGAGGACGGACAGAATTCCTTCAAAACCTATTTCTATTCCTATGATATAACCTTTTTCCGGGTTTAATTTTAAAGGAATTGGTTTTCGTCCGTTTTTGACAATATTATCATTCTTTTTCGCTTCCAGGATAAACCCCTGGGAAATAAGCTTCTCTATAATCAGGGAAATACTGGACTTCTTCAAATTAAGCATTCTGGCAATATCCGCCCGTGAATGTCTTTTCCTTCTCAATATACTCAATATCTGCTGTTTATGGAACAAGCCTATGTCGTTCGGTCTCATTCTGCACCTTGCGTTCGTTAGTTAATCAGTAGAACTAACTATATTATAAACTCAAATTCCATTTTGTCAATACTTGCCGGAAAAATTTTCAACGGTTTGAATCAAAATAGTAATGCCTCACTCTTTTCCTGAGGCTGAATGTGCTGCTTTACGTGATAGTAGCACAACCGTCCCGGTTGTGTCGGCGGCCAGTTAACGTCTGTCCGTTCATGACTCAAGACGCTTAAGCTACTATTTAAACCTGCGAAAAGAGTGAGCCATTACTCAAAATAAAGTTTTTCTTGTATTTTGTGCCGCAAATTACGGAAAGTCGGAATCGGAATGAAAAATTTGCGATACAAGTATAGGGGAACTTAAGGACGTTATACTCGATGGTTCCGCCAAGAGTCGATATGCAACGTCACTCGTGCAGGCAGGCCGGAATTATGAGAAAAACGTTAGCGGAAAGTTAAAAATTGGCATGATTTTTGTAAGTGCTTGATAAAAAAATAAATACAGAAATTTTGAAAAAAAACACAATATATTGTGGTTTTTTATTTGACTGCTCCACATTATGTAGTATTATTAGGAGATACGGAAGGAGCGACTCTGCCGGTTTCGAGAGAGGCGCGGATTTTAGCGGTGGATTTGTTTGTCTCTAATGAAATTTTAACTTTTTAACTCCCGGGAGGTCAGAGGAAAGATGTCTGCGAATAATACAATTAAACAGATCAAAAAACGTGATGGTCGTGTTGTAGAATTTGATATTGAAAGAATAACTATAGCTGCTAAAAAAGCATTGCAGGTAACAGGAGCGACAAACGGAAAGCTTCCCCAGACTATTTCCCGGGACGTACTGGCGGAACTGATTAGCGGCGGTTATGGCAAGGCCGATAATATTCCGGACATCGAAACAGTTCAGGATTTGGTTGAACGTTCCTTTATCAAGCGCGGCCTTACCAAAGCCGCGAAAGCATACATCCTTTATCGCGCCCAGCACGAAAATCTGCGCAGCAACAAACAGATGATGATGGATGTCCAGGGACTGGTGGCCGACTACCTGGACCGGGAAGACTGGCGGGTCAACGAAAATTCCAACGCCGGTTTTTCCTATGCCAGTCTGCTGAATCACGTCAGCGGCAGCGTGGTGGCGCATTATACTTTGGAAAACGTTTATTCCAAAGAGATCGCCGAAGCCCATTCGAGCGGCGATCTGCATCTGCATGACCTTTCCAGCGGTATTGTCGGCTATTGCGCCGGCTGGAGCCTGCGCCAGCTTCTCCAGGAAGGCTTCAAGGGCCGCGGCGGCCGCGCCAGCGCGAGCCCGGCAAAGCATTTTGATACCGCTTTAGGCCAGATCGTGAACTTCCTGTCCACTCTGCAGACTGAATGGGCCGGAGCTCAGGCTTTCAGTTCTTTCGATACGCTGCTCGCGCCTTTTATCCGTGAAGACAAGTTGACCTATACTCAAGTCAAACAGAGTCTCCAGCAATTTGTTTTCGGCCTGAATATCGCCAGCCGCTGGGGACAGACACCCTTTACCAACCTGACTTTCGACTGGGTCGTGCCGGATGATTTGAAAGACAATCCGGTGATTATCGGCGGCGAGCTTCAGGACGGCAAATACTACCGCGATTACCAGAATGAAATGGATCAGCTTAACAAAGCGTTCCTGGAAGTCATGAGCCAGGGCGACCGGGACGGCAGGATATTTACTTTCCCGATCCCGACGTATAACATTACGGAAGATTTCAACTGGGACAGCGATAACGCCAAGCTCCTGTTTGAAGTTACCGGCAAATACGGGCTGCCTTATTTCCAGAACTTCATCAACAGCGAACTGAATCCGGGCGATGTCCGCAGTATGTGCTGCCGCCTCCAGATGGATGTCCGTGAACTGCGCAATAAAACCGGCGGCCTTTTCGGGGCAGGGGAACAGACCGGTTCAATCGGCGTGGTGACTATTAATCTGCCGCGGATCGGCTACATCGCCAAAGACGAAAAAGAATTTTTCGCTCGCCTGAATAATCTGATGGTACTCGCGATGGAATCCCTCGAAACCAAGCGTAAAGTCGTCCAGCGTTATCTTGAAGGCGACCTCCTGCCGTACACCAAAACTTATCTTCCGGGGCTCGGCAACCATTTCAGTACGATCGGGCTGGTCGGTATGAATGAAGCGTGTCTGAATTTCCTCGGCTGTTCAATCTGTGACGCGGAAGGCAACGCTTTCGCTCTGAAAGTCCTTGAATTCATGCGCAACAAGCTTCAGGATTTCCAGGAAGCCACCGGGCATATTTACAATCTGGAGGCGACTCCGGCGGAAGGCACCAGTTTCAGGTTGGCGCGTCTTGACCGTAAACGTTTCCAGGATATTATCTGCGCCGGCGACACCAATCCCTATTACACGAACTCAAGCCAATTGCCGGTTGGCTATACGGACGATATGTTTGAGGCTCTGGATCTTCAGGATCCGTTGCAGGCGATGTATACCGGCGGAACGGTTTTCCACGGTTTTATCGGTGAACGCATCGAGGATCCGGCGCAGGTTGCGACCCTGGTTAAGCGGGTGGCAAGCACTTACCGCCTGCCGTATTTCACGATAACCCCGTCGTTCAGTATCTGCCCGGTCCATGGTTATATATCCGGCACCCATGAGGAGTGTCCCCTCGAAGCCGAAGATGAACTTAAAGTTGTAGGATAATAAATGTTAACTGCCGCATGGTGCGGCATAAAATGAAGGAGATGGAAAAATGGCTAAATGTGGACAAAAAACCGAAATTTACAGCAGAGTCGTAGGATACTTCAGGCCGGTAGCGGACTGGAACAAAGGCAAGAAAGAAGAATTCAAGGACAGAAAGACTTATCTGGCGAACAGCGCCGTCAAAGGATGCAAAGTAGCTTAATCTGTCCGCGGAAATATAATGAAAGCGCTCTTTCGTCCGGCGGGGGAGCGCTTTTTTAACGCGCTAAAGACTTGTTGGTAAAAAAATCATGAACATACGTGGAATACGCCGTTTTTCCCTGGTTGATTTTCCGGGGAAAATGGCATGTGTCGTTTTTGTCGGGGACTGCAATTTTCGTTGCGCTTACTGTCATAACCCGTGCCTGGTTTTCGATCCTGAAAGCCAGCCGTTGATCAGCGAGGACGAATTTTTCGGATTCCTTGAGAAGCGGCGAGGCAAACTTGACGGCGTAGTCATCAGCGGCGGCGAACCGACCCTCCAGAAAAATCTTCTGCCCTTTGTAAAAAAAATAAAGGCCATGGATTTTCTGGTAAAACTCGACACTAACGGCAGTCTGCCGGAAAAAGTTTTCGCAATTCAC
>Ga0172377_10004372_pt1 | contig 14528 bp, 12 predicted proteins | sample Pumphouse3metaG_FD_119749 | JGI IMG/M metagenome (GOLD analysis project Ga0172377, IMG submission 119749) | Leachate microbial communities from a municipal landfill in Southern Ontario, Canada - Pumphouse #3 metaG | ecosystem: Engineered > Solid waste > Landfill > Unclassified | place: Canada... | reverse complement strand
TGATTACGCTAAAGAACAGGGATTATCAACGCCCGCGGACTACCAAATGATCGCGTTTGACGACAATCCGTTGTTTCGATCTTATAACCTTACTTCGTTGGCCATCCCAATGGAAAGTGTAGGCAGACTTTTCGGCAAGTTGATTTGTGACAGGTCATGGCTTGCAGATTATCGGGGAAAAGTTTCCATCCGGGTTAATTCGGAATTGGTAGTGCGGGAGACCTTTAAGCCGCTTACCTGATGATCCTACAAACAGCTGATTTCAAAATTTAGCTATATCTTCTTTACTATTAAGCACTTCCGATTTTAACAGCTACAGATCTGTCAGTATCGCATTCGGACCGACGTTAACCACAACCCGTCCGATGGGGAAAAGAGCTTCAGTGGAATCATAGTCGGCGCTGCCGCAGAAATAATCCGATGCCAGCTGATTTTTGGATGCAGACAAAACATGTCCGTCCATGAATCCCATATTGCAGCTGGACTGGTGAATTCCCGCCGGATACCCCCATTCATCGCCGTCACCCGCCGCCGGATTTACCGGAATGCTCATTCGGTAAAACGAATAAGCAGGCGAATATTTGGTTCTCCAAACATCGCCGACCAAAGTTACTTTGCTATGACCGGCACGGGAAATCAGTGGAGAGTTGAGCGAAATGCATTGACGCGGCGATTTATTATATACTGCACCATATGAATAACAGATATTTTTCTGTTTTGAACCGGTAAGATATTTCAATGAGTCCGGACAGAACAGTACGCTTGCCCCGACTTTCTGTTTTTTAGGATCAGGAAGGTATCTGTTGAAAACCAGTGCATAATTCCATGACCAACCGTTAGTGGCAGAACTGGTTGAACCGGAATTAGCCGAAATTATATTGCCGCGCCAGTCGCCGGCATAATCCATGAATGCGCTGATGACTTGTTTAAGGTTGCCGGTACACTTTATCGCATGTGCTTTAGCGCGTGCCTGGTTAAGTACCGGCAAAAGCAGCGAGACCAGTAAAGCAATAATAGCAATAACCACCATCAGTTCAATCAACGAGAAATCTCTTTTTTCAGTGGTCTTATTTCGCTTGAGTTTTGGACTAAAACCGTGATCGTGTAGTTTCAGAATCATAAACGATAGCTTGTTTTATGGTAAAAAAATATCAAAAAGATTGTCAGTAATTTACTTCCACAATATTATATATTCATATGTGATTTTCGCAAGCAGAATCTCCACATATCCTCTATCTTATTTGCTTTCTTGATTTACATATTTGCTCAAATCAAGAGATAAGAACGCATTCAACATAACCTTGGCCGCCAAACTTACTATTTCGATTCGTTCAGCAGTTTTGGATATCGCTCAAGTTAAAAAAAAAGCACGATTTCGGTAAAAAATCGTGCATTTTAATAATTACTGATTAAAATGTGCGTTTAATCCGACTTTCCTCTGCGGAGCGACTATTGAACCATTGAGCTCGCAAGGGAGACTACAGCCTCGCTCAAGATAGCAACACTACCCCAGCTAATGATCTTTTCAGACTAATTATTTTTTTTACGAAAAGCCTGCAATTCATATTCTGGCAGTTTTTTATCTGCAAACACCGGCTTCAGTTGCGCAAATCGTTGACGACCGTTAACAACCGGCACACTAGGCCAATCTTCTCCGATTAACGGCCGAACATAGTCCATAAATTCATCGGTCACATCACAACCGTCAGCTGTAATCCATTGTTTGGGAAAGAAGCGTTCAGAATTTGCGACCAGTTCCAGCGGAGCTTTATCATAACGAACCTGATAGATTAAACCCGGTTCACGCAACAATGTCGACATGAACCCGCCTTCGCCACGAGCAGCCAACAGTACTGCCATTTGGCCGCAACGATATGCTTCGTCAATATCTACTGTTGATGCATAAATTGCGGTAGCTCGCTGATCAGTACCAAACGTCTGCCCACGAGCATTGCCGCGCGCCTTGATACCGTGTTTATTAAGATAATTGACCAGTGCCTGCTGTACAGTAGTCTCGCTGGCCCCAAATTGTGCATGCCCAAAACTATCTTTGCAGAAGCCGAGATCGCCAACATCACAACCTTCACTGACGACGACAACGGCGCGTCCGCGAGTAGCCACCATGGCATTGATTTTATCGGCCATCTGTTCCATGGAAAGACCTGCTTCGTACAGAAAAATTAACAGCGGGGTTTCACGCTTCGGGTCGGCAAGCCGTGCAGCCGCCGGAATAAACCCGATTTTTCTACCCATAGCCTGAAGCACCAATACCGGATCAGCCGGACATGAGCCACGATTTTCTTCCTCAGCATTCTGAACGATATTAGACCAGTAACGGGCCACAGAACCGTAACCGGGAGTATGATCTATCAATTTAAATTCGGAGTCACCAACATCATTGTCGATGGTTTTCGGAACGCCAACGCCGATGCAATCCAATCCTCGTTCTTGCGCCAGTTTGGCAACCTTATTCGCGGTATCCATGGAGTCATTTCCGCCATTATAGAGAAAATAACCAATATTATGGGCTTTAATTACTTCGATAATTCGCTCAAAATCTTCTTGCTGACTGGACTTAACCTTATAGCGGCAAGTCCCAATAGCGCCGGCTGCCGGTGTATTGCGCAGTAACGAAATCTCTTCCTCGTTCTGACATGAAAGATCCAGCAGTTCTTCCTTTAAAACACCCTCAATACCATGCCAGCCGGCATATACGGTACCGATCTTATCAGGAAAAGCTTTTGCGGCCTCAATTACGCCGCGAAGTGAACTATTAATGACCGGTGACGGTCCGCCGGATTGTGCGATCAGCAGGTTTTTTTTCATTTTCCCTCCTTAAATTTGATAATCGTTTTTAGTTTGTAAAGTATTTTAACAAAGATAACATATTTAATATAAGCAGTTGCCGATTAATTGCAAGCTACGTTGCGATTTTGTCTGAACATAAGTCTTTCATGCATTTTTTCATAATTATAAAATTGGTCATACCAATTTAAAAGAAATTTGTTATGATTCCATTTTTTGACAGTCCGGCCAAAGTATTTAAGTCCAATAATCGGATATATTTCGGATATTCAATAGTGAAGAAGCTTGATTTGGAGTATCAAGGAATTATATTATCCATCCGTCAAAACCGTTCAGGGGTTTGTTATATTTCAATAGTTATTTAAATATCTAGGTCGGACAAAATGGCTGATCAAAAATCGATAAAACTTGAATTTGAGATTACAAACCAGCTTGGTTTGCATGGTCGTCCGGCATCATTATTTGTCCAAACTGCAGCAAATTTTAAATCTGATATCTTCGTTGAAAAAGACGGTGCGGAAGTTGACGGAAAAAGTATCATGAATCTTTTAATGCTGGCTGCCGGAATAGGCACCAAAATCAGGATTTCCGCAATCGGTGAAGATTGCGAAGAGGCAATCATGGCAATTGCGAATTTGTTTAAACAGAAATTCAATGAGGAATGATCATGAATGTCAATCCGCATGAATTGAAATTTCAGGCGGTTGCAGCTTCTCCGGGAATTGCGATCGGGCAGGCATTCATAATTTTGCCTCAAGTATCTTCTTATGAAAACGTTTTGGAGCGAGTAATCCCAGAATCTCAAATCGATTCTGAAATAGAACGGTTCAATCGAGCATTGGAGCAGTGTCGCCAGCAAATAATAAACATGCAGCAACGAGTACAGGACAAGTTTGATTCCCGTGAAGCAGGAATTTTTGATGCACACCTGTTGATTGCCGATGACCAAATCCTGAATGATGAAGTAAAAACATTAATAGGAAAAGGCGTTAACGCGGAAGCGGCCTACAAACGGGTTATAACCCGTTATGTCAATGCTATCGAAAGCATTCCTGATAGTTATATCAGAGAACGAGCCAATGACATTAAAGACATAGCATCCAGGGTTATAAATAATCTTACTCGTGAAAGTACTCCGGTCGTCAAGCCACCGGATACTCCGCATATCGTGATTGCTCATGATTTAACCCCTTCTGAAACCGCGTTGATGGATCGTAAAACCATTCTGGGTTTTGCAGTTGAAACTGGCAGTACTACTTCGCATACCGCAATTCTGGCTCGTTCCATGCAAATGCCGGCTATTGTGGGGTTGCCGCATGAGGCGTTTACCGAGATTAAGAATGGGAGCATGATCATTGTTGATGGCGGTAATGGCGAATTGTTTGTCAATCCTGCGCAAGAAACATTGGACTTTTACCGTGAACGAATCGCTCTTGAACATAATTTCGCCATTTCATTGGCTGGTGAGCGTAGTCTTCCGGCGCAAACAACGGACAATTATGAGGTCAAACTTTATGGTAATCTGGAAACAGCTGAAGATCTTTCTGCGATTATTGAATCCGGTGCTGGCGGAGTTGGTTTATTTCGCACAGAATACATGTTTATCAACACCGCGGTTTTGCCTTCAGAAGATAAGCAATATCAGATTTATAGTGATTTAGCTCGCCGCATTCATGGCGCGCCACTGGTAATCAGAACTCTGGATATCGGGGGCGATAAACTTGAGAGCAGAATAGACGCGACAATGGAGGCCAATCCATTTCTGGGACTTCGTGCGATACGACTTTGCCTTAAATCGCGAATCGATATTTTCCGCGCTCAACTGCGAGCCATTCTGCGTGCTTCCATCCATGGTGATATCAGAGTAATGTTTCCGATGATTTCGTGTGTGGAAGAAGTTATTGAGATCAAAAGCTTTGTCGCCAAAATGATGTCTGAGTTGAAGTCGGAAAACATCGCATTCAATCAAGATATTAAGTTGGGGATAATGATTGAAATCCCTTCAGCAGCGTTAATTGCAGAAAAGCTGGCACCGTTGGTCGATTTTTTCAGTATCGGAACCAATGATCTGATTCAGTATTCGATAGCAATAGATCGTAACAACGATCGCGTAGCTTACCTTTACCAGCCGACACATCCGGCGGTGCTGGAGTTGATTCACCGCACGGTTTGCGCTGCCCGGAATCATGGGATAGCGGTATCAATTTGCGGCGAGATGGCTGGCAATCCGATATACACTCCGCTTCTGGTCGGAATGGGGGTTCATGAATTAAGCATGGGACCAAATTCTATCGGCATCATCAGGCGAATTATCCGGATGATGAATAAAAAGGACGCGGAGACTGCGGTCGCGAAAGCGTTAAAATGTACAACGGCAGAAGAAGCCTTAAAAGTTTCTGCAGGAATTTTGCGAAGTATTGCCCCCGACATGGTCGGGCTAGGAATGCCGGGTTTCTAAAAATTACCGTGACTTACGGAATATATTTTTTAACGGACGCCGGGTCTGAAATTTAAATTCTTGACGATATTTCATATTTTTAAAGATCCTGAAAAACACTTTTTCACCATTTGCTGATTCGAAAAAGCCGCTGCATTGAATTTTAATATCTGATTTGTTCAATGTTGCTGTTTTTATCCTGAAATCAGTCTGATTTTCGCTGATTTTGCTGATCAAAGGTTGTTCACCCGTGGCAATAGTTTCGCTACGGCCATCGGAAAAAATTATTTCAAGCTCATTAATGGTTGCGGATACAAGGTTTTGTACATCGTCGGGAAGATCAAGAGAAATCAACATGGTATTGAGCGGATAAATACGGTAGTAATATAGGACACCGGGCAAGATGGTGTTACGCTCAGCATCCAGAAGAAAATCGATCCGGTGGGCAGGCGTTCCGCTATGATGCGGCACGGGGAGAGAAGCCGGATAATGGCAATTATTCAGAATCACGATGCCGTTACTGGCAACAGCATAAATAACCGTAAATCCGAAAATGGCGACCAGAGGTAGCCAAGCTCTACGCCATTTGCGGAGCGTTTTAATGAATGACATTATTTCCCGCTAACAACAAAAGCAGTTATTGAAATAAAAAATTTATACATTGGGGTCCTCCAACAAAGAAATAATAGTATAATGTGCTTTTTATCCTCTATTATTCAAGTATTCAAATCATGATTTATGCAAGACTTTTTCCGTATCAGAAGCGCAACCATTCAAGATATCTGATAACTCCATCCGCCGGACCTGAAACTCCTGATGCCGCGAAAGTCGCGGCCAACCGTGATGTCGGCGCGTTTTCGCCAGCGGCATGCTCAATAAGAACGGTATAATAATCTGACGGTGCGATCGAAAATCGAGTCAAAAGGGTGCCCCACAGCAGCGGATCAATCTGTTCGCTGACCGGGATTCGACTTTTACGCCATTCTTTCAGCGCAGCCATAACATCAGCGGCCTGTCTTTCGTCAAGTCCACCGTAAATTCGCAACAAAGACCATGACACGGTATAAAGATCAGGATTGTAGTTGCCGGATATGGCAGGCAACCTGACGAATGAAAATCTCCCGTTAGCATCAACCGGCAGGATATCGTTTACTTCTGGAATCCAGCGCAATTCCTCGCGGAACTCGATTTGTCCGTTTCGAGGCAGATGGTTCATCGTTACTTCTTCATAATCGCCACGTTCCAGGCCGTCAGTGCCGGGATTGTCGTCAGAATCGGTATAGTCGTTAATCCGGTTACTCAAAACGGTGATTTTATCGTTTAAGGTCGTGGAACCGGTGATTGAACTTAACATATTCAGGCTCCGCCGGTGCTGGTTCTGATGCATCGGCAAGCCGGCGGTGCCGTTTACAATCCGGTATTTGACGTTGATCCCGTAATAATCAATCTCTCTCTCGACAGCATCAGGGAGAAACCGTTCATGATCATATTCGTCATAATCTGTTTCCGTTCTGTCATCCTGCTCGAAAAGCTCAAAGTCTGCCTCAATCAGATATTGAATACGGTTCAAACAGCCCTCGCTGACATATTTCGAACGAAACACCGCCGCGGACGCGCCAATATTAAAAGTATTCAACTGAGCGATGATGACCAACGCGCCGACCAGAACTCCGGCAGTGAAGATTAAACAAAGTGTAGCAATCAGGGCGACTCCGCGCTCATGGTGTTGCGAATATTTCATAATATCGGCTCCTGTCGCTGACCGAAAGTCGAATTGCTGCTGGAAGCAGCAGTTCTGCGAAGCCATTTTTCCGAAGTCCCGTCATTCCATTCTATGGTCAGCTGAATTGCCAGCGGAATCGCCGCGTGGTCATCTTCAATCCAGCTTTCCAGCCATTCAATTTCCCGGTTGCGTGTTTCAGCGTATAGAAAAGATATTGCGCGGACATTGGAAGCAATAACCTCAGTTTGATATTGGTGTTCGTTGATATCAAGCCACGGCAACAGCGGAGTCGAAGCATAATCGCATTTCAACTTGTCGCCATCCTGATAGAGCCGGATGAACCACAATGCGCTGTCATTGCTGAAAGAGCGTCGCAATGCGGTAAGCCACAGTTCATTATTTTCGCCTTGAAAAACAAAACGGCGCTCCAGATTATCGTCATTCCACGAGAAAGGAACCGCATTGCCCATAAAGGAGTCAGCGATGCGGTCAATGGCCTGATTGCGGGACAATTCATTGCCGATACGTTGAGCCTGCATATAGCTGCGGTAAAAAATATTAACCGAGGTGCCGACCAGCAGCGCGACTAACGCCATAATTGCCGTAGCCGCAATCATTTCCAGGAGCGAAAACCCCGATTCGTTATTCCGTGGTGTTATCATAAATAATCCGGTCAACTTTTATGGTTTCAACAGGTTGGCGATCCGAATTGCGGACCAGTTCGATAATGCAGCAGCGCAGCGGCGGTTGCCCGACAATTCCGGTGAAATCATCGGAAATATCTTCGGCATCTTCATACCGGACGTTAACCGCAAAATCCGGATAATCAAAAAATTCTCTGGTAATCGGTTCCGGTTCCTCAGACGGCAGTAGCAGATAATATTCCGCAGCCTGAGTCAACATATGAATATTCTGCCAAAGCTCACGTGCTTTAAACAGCCGCTGCTGCGAAGAATTGGCCAGGGTCAGCAACGCCACCAAGCTGAGCCCCAGAATTGCCAACGAAACAATCACTTCGATAAGCGTAAATTTCTGGTTAGATTTGGTCATAGTGGATCAACTTCATAAATTTATTCTTCATTTTCTTTTTCGATTATTAATCCGGTCAACGCCGAAACGGAGAAAACCTTTTTCAACCCTTGAAAACTCATCACAAAATTGCGGGTTCCGGAACCGCCGCCGTCAGGAAAAAAACGAAAAACTTCAAGGGCGTCATCATACCCGACAAAAGTATTCATTGCCAATTCGCTGTCCGGATTAAGTTCGTAACCGTCAGGGAGTTTCCAACTCAATTTGGCAAAATTTTCCGGGTCCTGCCAATCGCTGGAATCGCTTTCAAAAACCAAATCCGCCGGCGGCTCAATCAGAATTGCAGTTGTTTCGTCGCGCTCAATGATTTCGGGTTCGCCGGCACGAAAAACCCTTTCGGAAGGATAAAAAAAGATCACGCGATCACGCCCCAGTTCCATCGCCTGAACACGAGCACGCACCGTAAAAGCCTTGAACTCCCGCGCCGCCTGTTCAAATGCTACAGTAGTTGAACCGGAACGCAAATATACGGCAGCAACTCCGGCTCCAATCATCATTATCACAATTACCGCAACAATTTCCAGCAGGGTGAAACAGCTTTTTCGCATATGTGCAGAAGGCTCTAAAATTCGCGCGCGCATTATGCGCGCGCAAATTTTAAACGCAAGATATTCCAATTTCGCGTCGCAAGATTTTCCGAAACATATTATCGCCATAAATCAAAGCCTGACTGATGAACCAATTGGTTCTTATTTCCAGTTATTAATATCGGCATCCTCGCCCTCGCCGTCCGGCTGTCCGTCCGCGCCATAACTGCTGAGATCAAATTCGCCGTGTTCCCCGGGACAGACATAGACATAATCATTACCCCATGGATCTTTGGGAATATTGGGTTTGATGTACGGACCTTTCCATTTTTCATCCTGATTGATATTTTCCAACAAAACCTGCAAGCCGTCGGCGGTATCCGGATATCTGCCCATATCCAGCTTGAAATCCATCAAGGATTGTTCCAGTAATTTGATTTGGGTCGTCGCCGTACTTATCCTGGCATTGGTGACGTGACGCATGTAAAGCGGGGTCGCGATTGAGGCCAGCATCACCAAAATCACAATTACAACGACGATTTCGATCAGCGTGAATCCGACTGTTTTCAACTCTTTTTTTCTCATTTTGCACTGCTCCTTTTTATGTTTTTTATCTGATTTTATTCAGGCATTAACCTGATTGATTTCCATGATGGCCAAAAATATTGAAACTACTACAATTAATACCAGAACGGCGAGAAAAACAATCATTGCCGGTTCAAAAATACTGAGCATACGCTTGATTTTCCGCCGGGTATTTTCTTCAAGGTGTTCGGCCACACGCTTCAACATTTCGCCGACATAACCGGATTCCTCGCCAACTCGTATTTTGGCCGCGGTTCCGGGCGGCACGAAAGGATTACCGCTGATGGCTGCCGAAAGCTTTTCGCCGCCTTTCAGGCGACGCTCCAGGTTGCTGAAGCTTTCCCGGATAATCTGATTCTGAATAACCTTGGTGGCAATCCTGACGGTGCGGATGATATCAACATGATTGGCAACCAGAATCGACAGCGTTTGAATAAATCTGCCATTTTCAATTTCAACCAGCAATTTTCCGAAAACCGGTATTTTCAATACCATACGGCTGCGCCATTCTTTAATCCGTGCCGCCCCATAGCGCCATTTAACCACCAGCCAGCCGATCAGCGCCAGTGGCGGTATCAGCATTGACCAGAGCATTAGATCGCTCATAAATAATAAAAAGACCATTGACGGAGGCTGTTCGCGCCCCATATCAACAAATATTTGCGCAAACTTCGGCACAAAAACCGTAAACATCAGAATAGTAACGATAATTATCAGGCCCAAAACCACTGCCGGATAAACCGAACTGGTGATGATAAATTCTTTTAATTCACGGCTTTCAGCCATAAAACGACGCAGTTCGTCGACAACTTCCGGCAAACATCCGGTCTCCTCGCCGGTTTCAATCAGATTGGCATAAAAACCGGGAAATACCGGTCCGTAGGAACGTACCAGCCCAGAAAACTTTTTCCCTTCATGAAGCCCCTGGCGCAACGCTGTGACAAATTGCCGCTGATGTTCATTGCTGCAGGTTTCAGTAATAATGCCGAGCGCCCTTTCCAGCGGAATATTGGCTACCAGCAGCGGCGCAAGCTGTTCGGTAAACTCATAAGCATCGACCTTGGAACGTGTCATAAACGATTTAGCACCGGCGGCAACGTCAGTTTCACCACAAAAGCGTACCGGGCGCAAACCGCTGGAACGCAATTTATTCAGCGCTTCTCCGGCATTATCCGCTTCAATCACAACTTCCTGCGTTTCACGTCCGATTGCCGCAGCAATATATTTATAAAGCGCCATGAACTATTTTGCTCCTTAAGCTGTTGATCCGCATCGATTTCATCATAATTCTGAAGTAGAACGAGCCAATTCCTCAGCCGTAGTGACTTGCTCTCTGACTTTGGCGTGTCCGTCTTCCAAAAGAGTCACCATCCCGTTTTTGACTGCGAGTTTCTCAATTTCAGAGCTCGGCAGGTTGGTATTGACCGCGCGTCTGATTTCGTCGTTCATCCGCAAAAGTTCAAAAATCCCGCTGCGCCCTTTGAATCCGGAACCGTTACAAGTGCGACAGCGCAATCCGGCCGTATCGCTGCCGGAGCCGCCGCAGACTTTGCAGATTTTCCGGACCAGACGCTGAGACAGCACTCCATAGAGGGCGGATGCCACCAGAAAACTTTCCACGCCCATATCAATCAGGCGGGTTACCGCGCCAACCGCGTCATTGGTATGAAGTGTGCTCAAAACCAGATGGCCGGTCAGTGCCGCGTTAATTGCGATATCAGCGGTTTCACGGTCACGAATTTCGCCGACCAGAATAATATCCGGATCCTGGCGGACTATCGAGCGCAGTCCGGAAGCGAAAGTCACTCCGACTTTGGCATTTACCTGCATCTGGCACAAGCCGGCCATCTTATATTCAACCGGATCTTCGATCGCAATAATTTTTTTCCGATTGTCGTTAAGTTGTGAAATAACGCTATAAAGCGTGGTGGTTTTGCCGCTCCCGGTTGGGCCAACCACCAGAATCATGCCGTGCGGAATCCGGATCAGCTCATCAAATTGCTTCAGGTGTCCCGGCGACATTCCCAACGTTTTCAGATCAAAGGTTATAGCTTCGCTGTTGAGCAGACGCAACACAATGCTCTCGCCGGTCAGAATCGGAATAGTGCTGACCCGCATGTCAAGTTTGGTGCGCCCAAGCTGAAAATTAGTACGTCCGTCCTGGGGTAACCGGCTTTCCGCGATATTAAGTCCGGCAATCAACTTGATGCGTGACGAGATAGCGGGAAATTGAGTGCGGGGAGTATTCATAATTTCAGTCAAAACACCATCCACACGACAACGGACTGCAACATTATCTTCGCCGGGTTCAATGTGGATATCGCTGGCGCCCAATTCAATAGCCCGGCTGAAAATATCATTGACCAAGCGGACGATTCTTGCTTCACCGGCCATCGAACGCAGGGTATTTTCATCTTCTGCCAGCATTTGGGATTCGATGCTCTCGGTATCTTCCTGCTGGTTGCGGCTCAACAATCGTTCAAGATACGTTCTTCGCACCATGATAAAATGGCAATCCAGCGCCAGTGCCTGCCGAACTTGGCAAACATGTTTATGAATGTCATAAGGATCGCAAATCAATAACTGCATGATGCCCTCATCCCAACGATACGGCAGGCAGAGATTGGTATTGAGATATTCGGTTGACAATCCGGGATAATGCTCCGGGATTTCCAGCTCGTCTTCGTCAGCCGGTTCAATTCCCAATGCGGCCGCATAAACTCCGGTAAGCTCCGGTTCAGTTATAGCCCCGTTTTCCAGCAACAGCCGGTCTGCCGCGCGTTTTCCCGAGGCTTCCACCATCTCATGGTATTCCGGTGCTCGCGCACTCAGCAAATCATTCAGTAGCGTAAGCTGTTGATCAAGATTATGGTAATTGCTGTAGATATTTGTCGCCATCCGGTTTACTCCGCATCATTATTTGCGCTGATAACTGGATCAAGTTTTTTTATCACATCGACTTTAACGGCAGATTCAAGCTTGCGTTCTTCAAGCGATTCCTCAAAGACACTCAAAGCCTTGACGGCGTCGTTATAGCGCGATATCATATCCTTAATCTGGCTTCTTTCGTTGACAATATAACAGGTAATCAGTACCAGCATTTCAGTTCTCTTAGCGCTTAAAATACTATCGCCCAGCAATTCACCGATAAATGGAATGTCGGCAATCAGCGGTATCGATTTAAGATTGTTTTCCTTTCGTTCCTGAATAATCCCGCCGATTACCATGGTTTTCCCGTTACTTACCGTCATTGCGGTTTTCAATACCCGTTCTTTAATGACCGGAGTCTCTGTGGCGTTGGTAATCTTATTCTGGATGGCTTCTGAAACGGTCTGATCCAGCTGCAATGAAATCAAATCAGTGCTGGTTACCTGCGGGGTAACTTTCATAATGATGCCGGTTTCTTTGTAGGTATATGAACGGCTCATGGAACCTGCTGAGCTGGTATTGGTGATATCGGATTGCAGGAGCGGAACCTGCTCGCCGACCCTGATTTCCGCTTCGGTATTGCTGGTGACCACCAGTTGGGGACTGGAAATCAGACTGACATTTTGACGTTCCGCCAATGCCCGCAGAAACCCAAATTTTTCTTCCGGGTTGCTGGGATTGAAAAGTCCCAGCGAAAAACCTTCCTTAGGCGCTTCATCTTCACCTGCGGTCATGTTGTTGTAATTCGTTCCGACTGAAGTGCCGAGATGGTTGCCGACTGATTTATTATTGAATTCAACTCCGAACTCAGTACCCTTACCCAGGGTTATTTCAACAATCAAAACCTGCATTAAAACCTGAGCGGGAACGACATCCAGACGATCCAACAATGCTTTGATTGTGGCGTAAGTGCGCGGAGTGGTGCGAATTACCAATCGGTTATGAACGCCGTCCGCAAATATCCGTACCGGATTATCAAATACACCCGAGGCGCGGTCAATTTGGGTATTAAGCATGGCATTGGTCGAATTGCGGTCGGCAGCAGTGGTTCCGGGAGTGGTTGGCGTACGAGTGGTCTGCGTGGTCAACTGTTGAGTACGATTATCGCCGGAAGCGGTATCAACCGTCAAAGTGGAACCCTGGGTCGTAAAAATTACCGACAACGCCTGAACCAGCTCTTCAGCTTTGCCATTGGCAACTTTGTAGATATAGGCGCGTTCCTGATCAGAAGATTCGGCATTGTCGAGAATGTGAATCCATTTTTTTATTTCTTCAACAGCTTCTTCGGTAGCCGCAGTGGCTGCAATTAATTGCAACCGGTCGATACTGCTGAGCCGAACCGCTCCCGGCTCCTCGGCGCGGTCGGTGGATAACACCACCGGCAAACCGAGCATCGGCAGAATATTTGAAAGCTCCGTACTGATCTTCGATGGTTTAACATTGCGACAGTAAATCACTGCGCGCGGCCAGTTGACGCGTCCCGGCTGATCGACCGCTTCCAATATTTCCATCAATTTGGCAGTGTTGCTGCTGTTATCACTGATAACCAGGACATTCTGCCGGGTCAACTCAATTATTGCGCCCTCTTTACTTAAAAACGGTTTTAACTGAGCTGCGGTTTCTTTGGCATTAGCGCTTTTCAAAGCGTATGAAATAATGTCATAATTGGCGTTGAAGCGATTGCCATATCGGTTGAGACCGCTACCGGCCGGCATTTTAGCAGCCGGTACAAACTGGAGAAACTGCCCGTTTTTCATAACTCCGACACCGGCGACTTTCAACGTTTCCTCCATAGTTTCCCACAATTCACGTCTGGTCATGGTAGAATTGATATTAAGCGTAATCAGATTTTTAATATCGCTGTCGGCAGTAAAATTAAACCCCAACACGTCGGCGAAAGCCGGAAGTGCGTCCACCAGCGGTGCGGCATTAAATGTGAGCATAACTTCAATTCGCTCATCAGCATCCAGCACAATAAAATCCTCGTAGAAAGGTGCACGCTTCTGCAGACGAGCGGTTTTGGGAGGAGATGCCGCATAACCTTGCGAAAGTTTTTCCGCCTCCTTCTGAATTTCTTCTGAAAAAAGTTCATCTTCAGGAATAATCATGTCCTGAACCGATGTAGTTCTTTCTGTATAGCTTTTGGCGTCTTGTTTCTGGATAAACGCAAAATGATCTTTCGGTTCATCCGTATCTTCATCCTTTGAAAACATATGACAGCCGTTATTTAACCCCAGCAACAATCCGGCAATGCCGGAAACCCATATTCTGCCGCTTATTTTACGTAGTGGAATTCTGCTCATTTTTTTTATCCTGTTTATTATTAAAAAAATTATCTTCGTGTGCTGGTTCTGGTTCGCGGCTGCTGCCGCGTACCGGACGTTGCGTTCTGTTGTACCATCCGGTTCTGCTGCATCATCATTTGCTGCATCAT
>Ga0172377_10004371_pt1 | contig 14529 bp, 10 predicted proteins | sample Pumphouse3metaG_FD_119749 | JGI IMG/M metagenome (GOLD analysis project Ga0172377, IMG submission 119749) | Leachate microbial communities from a municipal landfill in Southern Ontario, Canada - Pumphouse #3 metaG | ecosystem: Engineered > Solid waste > Landfill > Unclassified | place: Canada... | reverse complement strand
TGTTGGTTTTGCAGTTAAACAATTAGGTGCAAATGATGGTTATTTAAATAACAAAGCTGTAAAAATTCCCCTTCCAAATAATCTATCTAGTGCAGAATCCTTAATTAGAAAAGCTGGTGGAGATAAAATGGCTGATGATTTAATAAATTCAATGAATACAGCAGCTTCAAAAGCAGCTCCAAAAACAGCAGAAATTTTTATATCAGCAATTGATAAAATGAGCGTAACTGATGCTCAAAAAATTCTAGCTGGTGGGAATAATGCAGCAACAGAATATTTTAAAACAAATACAACTGAATCACTAAAAAAATCAATAGCACCAATTATTCAAGAAACAATGAAAGAAAATCAAGTTGCAGGTTATTATGATACAGTTAATAATATCTATAAATCAAGTGCAAAAGGATTAGTTGATAATAGTACTGTTATGGGAATGGCAAAGAGTTTTGGAGTTGATTCTTATGTTCCTGGAAACTCAAATGAAAGCTTAGATGAGTTTGTTACAAACAAAGCAATTGAAGGATTATTTACAATGATTGCTCAAAAAGAAGCAGCAATTAGAACAAATCCTGTTGAACAAACAAGTTCAATTTTAAAACAAGTATTTGGTAAATAAAAAAAAATTTAATCTCCACTATGAAGAGCAAAATAGCTCTTCATAGCATTATTTTTTACTAAACTAAAGTTTAAGTCTATAAAATCAGTTTTATTCTTTTCAAATTTATAAACATAATTTTTATCAAAATTTTTCAATAAATTTTCATAAAGATCACCCTTTTGATCTACAATAAAAACCTCTTTGTTTATCTCATAAATATAAATAATATTTAAAATATATTTTTCATCTATTTTATAAACCAAAAACTCATAATGCCTAAACTCTTTTTTTTCTAATAAATCCATAGAATACGGATTTATGCTCTCTTTTAACAAATCTTTGAAAAAAGATAAAGCCTGAGCATTCCATGAAGTATCATTATCTGTATGAATATATTCTAAATGTATATTATCAGCTTTTAAAGTGTAAGCATCAAGGATATAAGAATCATATCTAGTTTTTGTTTCGATATTTAAAATTGGAAATTTAAAAAAAGTATCTGAATCGATTTTGAATTTTAGCTCATTTTCTTCCAAACTAAAATAAGGTCTTGAGAGTTTTTTTATTGTTTTAAAAAGTGATTTAAAAAAATCTACGATAATACTCATTTTTTACCTTTATCTAAAATAGTCCAGAGTTTACTTTTTAATTGTAAAATAATCATGTAAGAAGAATTATATCAATTATTTGCAAATTTTTCTAAAGTTTCGCCCTCAAGTCTATACCCAACCCACTCATTTAAAGCAACTGCACCAAGACTTTCATAAAAATCACGAGAAGGAGTATTCCAATCAAGACAAGCCCACTCAAATCTTCCACAGTTTTCACTAATTGCTTTTTTTGCTAAATATTTAATCATGGCTTTACCAGCACCTCTTCCTCTTTTTGATTCATTCACATATAAATCCTCAAGATAAATACCGTTTTTCCCAAGCCAAGTTGAATAGTTGTAAAAATAAACAGCATAACCAATAGCCTTTCCATCTTCTTCGCAAATCAAAGCTTTAACTGTAGAGTTTGGAGCAAAAATAGAATCTTTTATCTCCTTAACAGTTGTTTTCACAGCATTTGGTAGTTTTTCATAAATAGCAAGTTCCCTAATAAAATTGAAAATTGTTTGGGAATCTTTTAGGGTTGCATTTCTTATTTTTAGGGGCATTTTTATTTTCCTTTTTTTAACTCTTCAATATTTTTTATTATTTCATCTACAGACTCTTGTAATTCTGAACCCATTTTTTTAATCTCATTTGGATATTCATCTTGCATATAAGTCATCAAAGCATACCAAGTTGGTTTTAATTTTTCTTTTAAGTTATACTCTTCATGTTCTAATAATTTTTTTGCTAAGTGATATTGTTTTTGAAAAATAAGTAAACTTATATATCCAGATACATAATTTAATTTTATATTTTCATCAAGCTCAGAGTTTATGAATTCTATCTCTCTATCAAAACTTTCTGAAAACATCTCATTTGCTACTAAAGTTCCTATAAATAGATTAAAAGTTACCTCATAACTTCTATTCTGCATATTATATTCTTCAATTAATAATTCTTTTACTCTTTCATTATATTTATTATTAGTAATATAGAAAAATAAAATTTTATTTTTAAATTCTTCCTTCGTCCAATTAAGAAATTTCTGTAAATATTTTTCAGAATTCTTATAATCATTAATTTTTTCATATAATGAATAAATTTTAAATAATATACTTTCACTTGTTCTTTTTGAATTAATTAATAAATTAATAGCCTCTTCTATTTTATTTTCATTTTCTAAATCAAAAGATTTGCATAATAATTCATTATCAGATTCTGATAATTGATTACAAAAAATCGAACCTTTATTTTTTAAAAAACTCTCTAACTCTTTTTTTAACTCTAAATCTATTTCTAGGCTTAAACCACTATATCTCAAAGCTTCACTCATATAAAAAGCATGAAGAGGTTTTACAACACCATTTTTTATTTTATCTTTAAACTCTACTGCTTTTACTTCTAACTCTTCTTTTGTACACCAAGTAGTTAGAAAATTAATTAGCCAAGCTACTCTTTGTCTATCTTTTTTTCTTCCAAATCTCATAAGATACCAGATATTAAAAAATCTCTCTTTTATCTTATAAATATTGTTTTTACCTATTGATTCCGATTCGATTATTTCATATCTTTCTAACTTTTTTAGTTGAGCAGAAACTGCTTTACTCTCTATTCTAGTTTTTTTTGCAATTTCATTTGTTAACATTCCATCCCAATTAATAGCTAAAGTATGAACTATCTCTTGTAATTGCGTTGGTAAATCATCCATTCTATGTTTATACAAAGGTGTAACTTCATCTAATATTCTTAATAAATCTTCAAAAGCATCTCCACTATCATCTAAAAATATATCAAATAACATAACTAAAGTTCTAGGAACTCCACCTGTTAATTGTCTTATAACTTCAATTCTTTCAGGATTATTTTCAATTATATTTTCTATTTTTTGTTTATATTCATATTCTTGAGCCAAAGAGAGTAAAAACTTTTTACTCTCTTTTTTATCAAAACCTTTTAGTTTAATAATTTTAAAAAATTCATAAAAAGGTTTACTATAATCATAGTGTTGTTCTAACATTTTTGTTGAACCACCAATAATTCTAAAACTAGAAGAACTTAATAGTACTTCTCTTAATTGTCTTTGCTCTTTTTCACTTAGTTTTGCAATTAATTCATCAATGTTGTCTATAAGTAATAAAAGTTTTTTATCTGATTTTTTAACTACATTTTCTAAATATGAAAAAGCTTTTAACTCATAATCTTCGTCCTCAAAGTGTTCTTCCATATCATCTAAAATAGTTGGAAACACATCAGAATAAATAGACTGTAAATAATCTGCAATCTCTTCCCAAAATCTTGATAAGCTTCTTATTTGATACTGCTCTTCTGCAAACTTTATAGGTAATAAAAAAGTTGATAATTTATCATCATTTTTCACTTCAATTTCTATTTTTCGTAGTAATGAAGTTTTACCTTGTCCCCTTTGTCCAATGATAATATAGTGTTGATTTGGAATACTGTAATCTGAAGATTTTATATCATCAAAAATTTCTTGAAAAATTTCAAGTCTCACAACAAATCTTTTTAAAAACTCATCTTCTGACATTTCATCAGGAGTATATTTAAATCTTGAATATTTATTAATTTGCAACATTTTTATACCACCACATTCTTAATATTGGAGAATTAAATCTATAAATTTTTGGATTATCATTGTTATTAATGTATCCATCATAAATTAGAGTATGAATAATCTCTTTAGTATGTTCATTATCTATATTGTGTTTTGTACCAATATTTATTATTTCAAGAGATTCAAGAATCTGATTTTCGGCTATTGTATTTAATATCTCTTTTGCAACCTTAAATTCATCAATAGATAAAGCTTCTTTTAGTTTTGTTCTCCAGTGTTCAAAATGATTTTTATGTTCTAAAGAATTGGTAACTGCTTCATCAATCATTTTTATTGATATGATTTTTTCATCTTCAACTCTTGAAATACTTCTTACTTCTTGCAAAATTAGTTGAATATAAAAAGGAATTAACCACTCTATTTTTTCTAATAAGTGATTAATAACATTCTCATCTAAATCTATCTCTAAACTTTTTGATAATACATCAATAAATTTTTTTGCGTCTTTATTTGTCAAAGGTTTTATTTTTATACTGTTTAAATCATTTATATATTTTATTCCATTTAATTTTGAAACAACACTTTCTAAACCAATTGAACCTGCATATACAAAAGAAACCTTATCTACTAATTTTTTATTTTGTCTTAGTTGTCTATGTCTTTGTAGGAATTTTTCTGCACTTGTTTCATCTTCATATTTAATGATATTTTCAACTGTTTGAGCAAATTCATCCAACATAATAATTAGTTTTTTATCGTCTTCTATATTTTTTAATAACTTTTCAAAAGCCAACAAATAATCTAAATTTTCTCCATCACCAAACTCAACACCTGAAGTAGTTATTTTATTGATTTTTATATTTTTAATTTTTTGCCAAATTGTTTGAGAATGAGCCTTTAATTTATTTACAAACTCTTCTTCTAATAATGCGTTAAAAACTTTTAACCAAAATTCATTTTCACTATCTGCTGATTCTGTATTTATATAGATAACTATGTAATTTTCTTTTGGATTATCTTGTAAATGAAACATAATTGATGTTTTTCCAACTCTTCTTGGTGCAGATAATAAGATATTACTTCCAGTAGAAATCTTTTCCCAAATATCTTCTAATTCATTTTCTCTATTCCAAAAATTATCTCCACGAACAGCTTGACCAACACAATTTTTCATTTTATTCTCCTTTGACAATATTTCTGTTGTTATTATAACAAACAACTTTTTTGTTGTCAATAGATTTAACAACTTTTTTGTTGTTATATTTAATTATTTAATAAAAGAGCTAGTTATATAAAGATTTAAAGTACAAAGATTTTTTTTGATTGAGCGTACAAAAAGTACGTGATTGAGAAAAAGACTATTTGCAACGCCGAAGATGCGTGCAAATAGTTCTTTTATTTTAAAGAGCTTTTGCAGTTATTCTTGATAATCTTTTTGCAAACGCTACAGTATCAGTAATTTCCATACCCTCAGATAATTTTGCTTGATCTAATAAAATCCAAGATACATCTTCGATTGTTGATTCATCAGGGCAACCGTTTAGTTTTTTTACGATTTCATGCTCTGGATTGATTTCTAAGATTGGAGCTGATTCTGGCATTGCTTGTCCCATTGCTCTCATCATTTGCATCATTTGAGCCATTTGTGCGTCTGCTACATCTTTTACTACACAAGATGGAGATTCACTTAATCTGTTTGTTACTTTTACATCTTTAACTGCATCACCTAATTTATCTTTGATTTTTTTAGTAATGTCTTGGAATTTCTCTTCAACTTCTTTTTTTGCTTCTTCAGTTTGTTCAACTTTTGGAGGCTCACAAGCTGTAATGTCTTTGAATTCCCAATCTTTGTAAGCACCCATAGTTGGAGTGATAATTTCATCAATTTCTTTATCATCTAAGATTAAAACTTCGATATTGTTTTTGTTATAAGATTCTAATAATGGTGAACTTCTTAATATTTTTTCATTTTCACCAACGATATAAAAAATTGCTTTTTGTTCAGTATCAGCTCTTTCTTTATAAGCTTCTAATGAAGTCATTTTCCCAGCTTCTACTTTTGTTGATTTATATCTTAATAAATCTAAAATAAGCTCTTTATTCATGTGGTCTTGGTAAACACCCTCTTTTAAAGGTCTGATATATTGAGCTATAAACTCAGCATATTTCTCTTCATCTTTTGAGATTTTTTTGATTTCACCAAGGATTTTTTTCACTGATGACTGTTTGATGTTTGCTAAAACTCTATTTTCTTGTAAAATTTCTCTACTTACATTTAAAGGTAAATCTTCAGAATCAATAATACCTCTTACAAATCTTAAGTAAGTTGGTAATAACTCTTTTTCGCTATCTGTAATAAATACTCTTTTAACATAAAGTTTTACACCACTTTGAAAATCTGCTCTATACATATCCATTGGTGCTATTTTTGGAATATAAAAAAGTGTTGTATATTCGTTTACACCCTCTGTTTTTGTATGAATTGTAAGCATTGGATTTGAAGAATCGTGAGAAATTGATTTATAAAAATCATTATAATCTTCATCTTTTAATTTTGCTTTTGGTTGCATCCATAAAGCTGTTGCTTCATTGATTTTTTCTCTTTTATCTTCGATTGTTTTTTTAGCTTCTTTTCCTGCTTTTTTATCTTCTTCATTTAAAGTTTCAGTCACTTCTTCTTTGTAATTTAAGAAAATTGGATAAGCAATATGGTTTGAGTATTTTCCAACAATATTTTTAATTCTATATTTACTTGCAAATTCACTTGCTTCTTCATCTTTTAATTTAATGTAAATAACAGTTCCATTTGACTCTTTTGTGCAAGGAGCTAAATCAAACTCACCCGTTCCTGTGCTTGTCCATTTGTAAGCAGTTTCTTCACCAGCTTTTTTAGAAATAACATCTACGCTAGAAGCCACCATAAATACAGAATAAAAACCAACTCCAAATTGACCGATTAAGTTTGAATCTTTTTTTGCATCACCTGTTAGTGCTTCAACAAACGATTTTGTACCTGATTTTGCAATTGTTCCAATAGAAGCAATTAAATCCTCTTCATTCATACCAACACCATTGTCAATAATAGTTAAAGATTTATCAGCTTCATCAAAAGTGATATTAATCTCACCTTTCCAGTCCGCATAATCAGCCTTAAGATTATCATCTGTAAGTCTTAAATAGTTTAATTTATCAATAGCATCACTTGAATTTGATACAAGCTCTCTTATAAAAATCTCTTTATTTGAATATAAAGAGTGTGTCATTAATTGTAATAATTGTCCTACTTCTGTTTGAAATTGATGTTTTGCCATGCTAATTTCTCCTATAAATTTTAATTTTTTAGAAGTGAATTTTATCACAACTTTATAAAAGAAAGCTAAAGTTTTTATAAAATCTAGCACTTTTTGTGTTTGAGTGCTAATTTAACTAAAAAAAAGTACAATAAAGATAAACTTTACTTTTACAATTAAGGATTGACAAAATGACAAAACAAGAATTTTTAAATGACTTACAAAAAATATATGACTTTTTAAACACAGAAAAATCAAAAACAAATGAATTAATAGCTCATCTTGAAAATGAAGAATTTGAAAAACTCTCTTTAATCAATGATTTTGCATACTCTTTAAATCTTGAAATGACAAGTGATTTAAGATTTGCACTTGTTACTAGACTTGTTAATTTAAGGGATGATTCTTTGGTTCAAGTGTTGAAAAAGTTAGAGAAAAATGAAAAAGAAATCATAACTTTACAAGAAAAAGCTTATGTTTTTGTAAAAGAGTATTGGCACGAAAAACATACAAAATTAATTGATTTTATAACTCAGAACACTCTTTTAACCCCATTTTATCAAGAAGTTTTTATTGGTGTTTATAATGTAGGACTGCAAATGTCAGCTTGGCAAACTTCTTGGACATCACACATAATAAATGGAATAAATAAAGATTTAATGGTTAAGTTTGACGGAAATGAAGAAAAAATCATGCAATATCTTGAAGATGAAAAACTTCTTGATTTAGGGCATGGTGGAATCAATGCTGATAGATGTTATTCTGCTTTAGTGAAAGATGGGCAAAAATACAAATCTCAAGCATATATCAAAGCTTTCAAAAAAGAGACAACAGAAGTTGTTGATGCCCTTGAAGAATTTGCAGATAAACTAATCGAACTTGAAGATGATATTTTTAATCAAAAATGGGATTATGTACTTTATATTCAAGCACTTATCAAAGCATTTAGTGAAGATAAAACTAATGAACTTGTAAGTAAATGGGCAGATGTAGATAGAGCTTGGATGAAAATAAAAACTCCAATTCAAATCGGTCATCCTTTAGAATATTATGAAGACCACTTTAGAAAAGCTGTTGCACTTGAGTGGGATATAAGACTAACAAATCCAAAATTTGCACAAAATGACCATAGAGTAAATAAAATAAAATCAGCATTTTCTAAAATATTTGATAGTTTTGAAGCAAGTGAAAATAAAGAAGAATATAAAAAAATCTATGATTTTAGTTTTAAATCATTAGATAAAGTACAACTTTATGTGGGGCGACCTGCTTTATTTTTTGGAGCTGGGTTTAATGGAATGTTTTCAGCACAAGTTGTACCAAATGATGAAATAGTAAGTCTTGAAGAGGGTAAAAAAATCTTTGCATTTTCTGATGAAATTTTACAAACAAGCAGAGCTAAACCATTTTTGAAACTTTCGAGAGAAATTTTTGGACAAGAAATTTTAACAAAAGATAGAATATTTTTATTTAATGAAACAACATCGTGGCATCAAGTTTACGACATTAGTACTATTGGACATGAATATGGACATATTTTATGGTGTGATGATGAAACAGAATCAGTAATGAATAAAACAGGAAACTTCAAAAATATAGAAGAATTCAAAGCAACAACGGGTGGATTAATTTCATACTTATTAGATGAAAATACAGATGAAGCTCACTTAAAATCACAAGTATTAATAGACCTTGTAAAAAGAAGTGTTGGGCTTATTGGTTGGATGGAAGTTGATGAAGTTCAACCATATTATTGTGAGGGTTTGATTCATTTAAGTGGACTATTTACTACAGGTGTTTTAACTTGGAAAAATGAAAAACTAGAGATAGATTTAAGTGATAAAAAATATCAAATACTTAAAGATTGGTATATCAAAAACTATACAGCATTAGCGAAACACTATTTAGATAAAAAAGATGCAACTTTATTTTTAAATAATTATGCTACAAAAAAAGAAAAATATTTTATGCCAAATGATGAAAATATAAACTCATTTGTAAAATATTATTTCAAAAGATACCAAGAGATTGGGCAAGAGTTAGATACAGTTGATAAAAAAAGCAACTATAAGAAATAAGAGATTTTTGTCTCTTTTTCTTGTTTTCAAAATTCAATACTATAAAAACAAGAAAAAATCTCGTCTTTTTGTAAAGTTATTATTCCTTTTTTATCTTCAAGCTTTTGAGTAGAATTTTTTTCATCAGCAACTCCAAACCAAGGTTCAATACAAACAAATGGCGATCCACTAGTTTTTGACCAAATACCTAAATATGGAAAATTATCAAAATTTACTTTTATAAATTTTTCATTTTTTAGATTTTTTAAACTTACACTTTTCATATTTAAATCATTAAAAACTAAAGCATCATTTTTAAATAATTCTTCATTTAAAGCTATTTTATTATCTATTATTTTCAAATCTTCATTTTTATAAACTAAACCTTTATCATTTAAAAAATATCTTTTTGTTTGTTTTATATTTTCAAATTCTAAAAAACAATCCTCTTTTTTCTCATTTTCTTTTAAACTCCAGTTAAAAGCAGGATGAGCACCGATTGAAAAAAGCATTTTTTCATCTGATTTATTTATCACTTTATATGAAACTATCAAACTACTCTTTTCTAGTTTATAAGACAGATATAATTCAAAAGAAAAAGGATAAATTTCAAAAGTTTTTTCATCGCTTTTTAATCTAAACTCTATAAAATCAGCTTCATTTTTGAAAACTTCAAACTCTTTGTCTCTAGCAAATCCATGTTGTGTCATACTATATTTTTGATTTTTGTAAATATAACTATCATTTTTTAATCTTCCAACTATTGGAAAAAGTATTGGCGAATGACGATTCCAGTATTTTGAATCACCTTGCCAAATATACTCCAACTCTTCACCACATTTTTGTAAACTATTTAGTTCAGCTCCAAAAGAGTTTATTTTTACTCTTATGAAGCTATTTTTTATTTCATAATTCAATTAATAATCCCTTTGATTTTTAAAGCCTCTAAAGTTATCTCTTTTCTTTTTATTAAATCATCTTTTGATTTTGTATCTATATTTGTTGCAAAAAACCAAACATCATTTTTTGTTTCAATAAAACCCACATACCAACCATATTTCCCTTCCCAACCAGTTTTTGCTCGGATTGTAAAATCTTCATTTTTTTCATCAATCATTATGTTTTTTAAAAGATTTATGTCTTCGATTTTAAAAGGCAAATCATTTGTATACAGTCGCTTTAAAAATTTTATCTCTGAATAAGCCGTAATTTTTAAACTTTCATCTAACCAAAATCTTGTTACATCAGTTCCGATATTTTTATTCCCATAATCAAGTTCTTCTAAATATTTTTTATATTTCTCAATTCCTATTTTTGAAGCAAATTCTTGATAACACCAAACACAAGAAGTTTTAAAGGCACTTTGTAAAGTTTGATTTTTATTCCAAGATTCATATTCTCTTATTTTTTTATCCCAAACAATCACAGAATTTTTTGTTACAACTCCTTCATTTAATGCAATTAAGGTATTTGGAATTTTAAAAGTTGAGGCAGGACTAAAAAGTATTTCAGCTCTTTTTTCATTATAAACATAGATTTTTTTTGTATTTAAAGATTCAATAACAATAGTTCCATCAACTTGTTTGTTTTTGAATATATTTTCAAGTTCCAAATCTTGAGCAAATAAAAAAGAGTTTGTTAGAAAAAATATTGAGATAAGTAGTTTAATTTTTTTGTGCATTTTATAGCTCCTAAATTTCAAGTAAGGTATTTTATAGAATCCTACCTTACTTAAATATTTAAAACTATTTAGTTATTTTTAAAACCTGAGTTTGTTCTTCTATTTTTTGTTACGCTAGATGCTGAATCACTTTTTTTAGAAGCAAATCTATTGTTGTTATTGCTTTTTGGTTTTGCAGATGAACTTTCTTCTTTTTTTCTACCAAAAGGTTTTTTTGAACTAGAATTTGCATCTTTTGGTTTAGAAGTTCTATTTTGATTTGAACTATTACCTCTGTTTCCTCTATTTCCTATTGGCTCAGCTTTGATATTTGGGTCAACTTTAAATCCGATTGTTTCAATTTTTCTGATTTTTTGTTTGATTAATTTCTCAATTCCAAACAAATAATCATGTTCATCTACACAAACTAAAGATATAGCTTCACCTTCGTTTCCAGCTCGTCCAGTTCTTCCGATTCTATGTACATAATCTTCAGCGATATTTGGTAATTCGAAGTTTATTACATGTGGAAGATTGTCAATATCAATCCCACGTGCAGCGATATCAGTTGCAACTAGAACTCTTACATTTCCAGCTTTGAAATCATCTAAGGCTTTTGTTCTTGCACCTTGTGATTTATTTCCATGAATTGCAGATGAAGAAATACCATCTTTTACAAGTGCTTCACTTAATTTGTTTGCACCATGTTTTGTTCTTGTGAAAACTAAAACTTGTTTCCAGTTGTTTTTATTTACTAAATGTAATAAAAGCTCTTTTTTTCTCTCTCTATCAACTAAATGAACAGTTTGTTCAACTTTGTGTGAAGTGCTATTTGCAGTTGCAGCTTCTATTAAAACAGGAGAATTCAATAAACTATCTGCTAGTTTTTTAATATCATCTGAGAAAGTAGCTGAGAAAAGAAGATTTTGTCTTTGTTTTGGAATAATTGCTAGAACTTTTTTAATATCATTTATAAATCCCATATCAAGCATTCTATCTGCTTCATCTAGAACAAAAAATTCGATTTTTGATAAATCTAAACAATCTTGAGAAATTAAATCAAGTAATCTTCCAGGAGTTGCAATTACAATATCAACACCTTTTCTTAAAAGTGCTTTTTGAGGGTTGATTCCAACTCCACCAAAAACCACAGCTGATTTAAAAGGAAGATATTTCCCATAAGTTTCAACACTTTGTGCAACTTGCGCTGCTAGTTCTCTTGTTGGAGTTAAAATCAAAGCTCTTACATGAGATTTTTTATCTTTATTGTAAGCAGTTTTTAATCTTTGTAACAGTGGAAGTGTAAATCCAGCCGTTTTTCCAGTACCCGTTTGAGCAGCTGCTAGAACATCTTTATTTGATAAAATCACTGGAATTGATTTTGCTTGAATTGGAGTTGGCGTTGTATAACCCTCTTCTTTAATTGCACGAAGAAGTTCTGCGCATAAACCTAAGTTTGAAAATGACATAAGTACCTTGTTTTGTTATGAACCTATCAAAAGTTGTAAACTTGAGTTACGATCTAGGTTATATAATTTGAGTTTAGTTGAGTTGTAAATTGACTACAAAAACGAAGTCAGGCATAGACCGATGTATGCTGAAATTGTTGCATTATATCATAAATAATCCAATTAAAAGTGTTAAAAGAAATTTGAAGAAAAGTTTAAACTAAAGAATAATTATTTTCTTATCTTTTGATGATATAATTTATCCAAATAATAATCAAGGTTTTTTATGGAATTAGTTTATTTATGGGTTGAAGAGTATAAAAATATTAGGAATCAGGGGTTTAATTTTTCGCCGAGGTTTGAATTTCATTATGATAAAGATTCAAAAAAGTTAACAAAAGTTAGAGATGAAAGTACGACTTATAAAAGTATTTTTTCTGATAAAATCAATATTACGGCTATTGTTGGAGAAAATGGGAGTGGAAAGAGTAGTTTATTTGAAGTATTATCAAAAATACTAACACTCAATAGCGGTTTAGAAGTATTTAACTATTTTTTTGTTTTAAATGATGGTTTGAAAAATATTTGTTATACAAATAATGTAGACATCTTAAATACAGATATAACTATAGAAAAACATATTCCAAAACAACTAGCAGATGAAAAATTAAGTCGTGGAATAACTAATCACAATATAGCTTTAAAAAAATATTTTGATGTAAGCTATCTCAATATATCTCATTTAGAAAGAGATGGTATTATCAAAAATGATTCACCAAGTCCAGAAGACCCTATAAAGTATTATGGTATTTATAGAAAAAATGATTTTGATTTATATAAAGAAAATAACTTGTATCCAACTTTTTCAGGATTTAAACTTTCACAATTTAACTTTTTTCAAACTTTTGCAATAGGTAATTTATTGGTTGAGGATAAATACAAAAAGCTATTTTTTGAAGTTTTTAAAATCAAACAACCTTATAGTATTAAAATTAACTATGATGAAAAAAAACTTACTGAAATAAAAACTTCTAACATGCCTAATGGTGACCCATCAAGACCAGTAGATGAAAGTCTCCCTAAGAAGATTGAAACAATACTAGAATTTTTAATAAAAATAAATAATAACTTAATTATTGAAAGTGATGATTATAAAACATTCTTTGAATTGGTTTCATCTGTATATAACTTAGAAACAAATTTTCGATTAACTTTTCAATCAAAAGATGGTAAAGATATAAAATTAAGCTCAGGTGAAAAAACAATTTTATTTTATTTGGAAAGAATAGATTTTATGCTATCCCAATTTGAAAGTAAAAGTAATATTGTACTTTTTGATGAAATAGAATTATATCTTCATCCAAATTGGCAAAAAAAGATTTTAAAAATAATACTTGATTTTATTCAAGAAAATAAATTAAAAAATAATCTACATATTATTTTAGCTTCCCATTCTCCTTTTATTCTTTCTGATATTCCAAAACAAAATGTAATATTTTTAAAAAATGGCAAAGTAGAAAATCCTGATATAACTCAAACCTTTGGTGCAAATATCCATACTTTACTTTCAAATGGATTTTTTATGAGTGATGGACTTATGGGTGAGTTTGCGAAAGGGAAAATAAATGAAATCAAAGATTTTTATGAGAAAGTAAAAAAAAGTAAATATCCAAAAAAAACTCATTTGAAAAAATATAATAATAAGAAAAAAGATTTTGAAAACATCCAAAGAATAATCGGTGAACCATTTTTACAAACAATAATCAAAAATTATCTTTATGAACTCGAAGAAATATTTGATGATGAGACTTACAAAAATCGAAAAAAAGAAGAGCTTTTAAAACAATTCTCAAAAGAAGAATTACAAAAATATTTGGATGAAAAAAATGCTAAAGCTTAATTATTCTAATTATTTAAAAGATAAAAGTTTTGATTTTGAAAAAGCATATTACAAAAAATTAATATTATCAAAATTTGAAAAACCAAAAAAAAACTCAAAGAATAAAACTCTTGTTGAGTTATTGAATAATAGCAATATTTTTAAAACAACAAAGGGAAAAGATAGAAAGAAAATAAGTATTCTAAGATTTTATAGATATTTTATTGAAACTAAAAAATTAAAGAACTTAGAGTTAAAAAAAGTAATTTTAGAAAAACCTAATGTATTAATTGAAAAAATAGGAAAAATTAAATCAAAAACCGTACTAAATGAAATTATAAAAGATATTTTTAATTATTCTGGAAAATTCCAATCTGATGTTATTACACCTTTCTTCACAGAAAATTTTGATTTTAGAACTTGTTTTTA
>Ga0172377_10004370_pt1 | contig 14530 bp, 12 predicted proteins | sample Pumphouse3metaG_FD_119749 | JGI IMG/M metagenome (GOLD analysis project Ga0172377, IMG submission 119749) | Leachate microbial communities from a municipal landfill in Southern Ontario, Canada - Pumphouse #3 metaG | ecosystem: Engineered > Solid waste > Landfill > Unclassified | place: Canada... | reverse complement strand
TTTCTACCAAAACTTAATCAGCTTACCGGAGGTAAAGAAAAATAATAAACCTTCCTCTTGGTTAAAAGGGGGTTTTGAGAAGGAGGCAAAGAGTAGCACGAAGAGAGAGACAATGTCAAATCCATAATGCAACAAACGTATAAATCATCCACCTGGTTGAATAATTGTAGCTGGCAAATAATATTTTTGTTGCAGGTAAAAGCCTGCGGCTATACTTCAAACCCGAATTTAGGGTATATTATTGAACTGGAGAAAATCCCCAAACCGGGACTCAAACCTGTTTCTTAATCCGGCTCTGCTCGGGTTTAAATTCATTCAAATGATTTCCAGTAAAATTTTTAGCAAAAAAGTTGCCAACGGGTATAAAAAAAGCCTCTGGCAATGGTAGAATTTACTAACTCAAAATAAGGAGGGAATAATGGTCAGGCTGGACCCAACGCAATTACAGGATTGGCAAATTGCACAGGAAGCTGAAAAAACCATGAAGCCGGTGAGTCAACTGGCCGCAGAATGGGGAATAACCGAAAAAGAGCTCCTTCCTTACGGCCACCATCTCGGAAAAATAGACTTCAAGCTTGTTACCGAACGGCTTAAAGAAAATCCACATGCCAGATATATAGATGTAACCGCGATTACCCCAACACCTCTCGGGGAGGGCAAAAGCACTACTACTATAGGTCTGGTCCAGGGGCTGGGAAAACGAAGGAAAAAGGTTTCCGGCGCCATTCGCCAGCCTTCAGGCGGCCCTACCTTTAATATAAAGGGGAGCGCAGCCGGGGGAGGCCTTTCACAATGTATCCCCCTGACACCTTTCTCTCTGGGGCTTACCGGCGATATAGACTGTGTAGTAAATGCCCACAATCTTGCTATGGTAGCACTGACCAGCCGCCTCCAGCACGAATTTATCAATACAGACGAATTCCTTTCTAAACGGAACCTGAAGCGCCTGGATATAGACCCCCGCAACATTGAAATGAAATGGGTCATGGATTACTGCGCCCAGGCACTTAGGGATATTGTGATCGGCCTTGGCGGCAAGATGGATGGCTTCCTTGCTGAGTCCGGGTTTGCTATAGCTGTGAGCTCCGAGGTCATGGCTATACTCTCAGTTGCCACCAGTCTCAAAGACATGCGCGAAAGAATGGGACGTATCGTTGTAGCTTATAATCGACGCGGAGACCCTGTAACCACCAAAGATCTCGAGGTTGACGGGGCGATGACCGCCTGGATGGTAAGAGCATTAAATCCAAATCTGCTTCAGACCATCGAAGGTCAGCCGGTACTGGTTCATGCCGGACCGTTTGCCAATATTGCCGTAGGTCAGTCATCCATTATAGCCGACCAGGTAGCCCTCAGACTCAGTGACTACCATGTCACCGAAAGCGGTTTCGGCGCCGATATAGGTTTTGAAAAGTTCTGGAACATTAAATGCCGGCTGAGCGGGCTCAAACCCAATTGCGCAGTTGTAGTAGCAACTGTCAGGGCTCTTAAAATGCACGGCGGGGGGCCTGTGGTGGTGCCCGGTAAACCGCTCGATGCTGCCTACAAGCAGGAAAATCTTGCCCTGGTTGAAAAAGGCTGCGAAAACTTGATAGCTCACATAGAAACAGTGAAAAAGTCCGGCATCAATCCGGTAGTTTGTATTAACCGGTTCTATACTGATACTGAGGAGGAAATCAAGCTGGTAAAAAGAGTAGCCGAACGGGCAGGAGCTCGGGCAGCCGTATCCGAGCACTGGCTTAAAGGCGGAGACGGCGCCCTTGAACTTGCCGATGCCGTAGTTGACGCATGTAAAGAAGAAAATGATTTCAAGCTGCTTTATGATGGAGCCGAACCTATTACAGAACGGATAGAAAAAATCGCCGCAGAAGTTTACGGGGCGACAGGAGTAACCTTCACCCCGGAAGCTATGAGCAAAATCGAAAGGCTGGAAAAGGACGAGGCAATGCGCAACTATCCTGTGTGTATGGTAAAAACTCACCTCAGCCTTTCTCATGACCCCCAGGTAAAGGGCCGCCCGGTCGACTGGGTGCTGCCAGTAAGTGACATACTCACCTATGGAGGAGCCGGGTTTATTGTACCGGTAGCCGGTGGAATCAAACTGATGCCAGGCACCTCTTCTGATCCGGCATTTCGCCGCATCGACGTTGATACCGAAACCGGAAAAGTAGAAGGGTTGTTCTAGAACATACAATCAAGGACAGAAATATTGACCGTAAAACAGGATAACCAATACCAGGTTCGCTTCTTGCCGGACAATATCGTTGTAAGGGCAGGCAAAGGGGAATCACTCCTTAAGATAGCCCTGAAAGCCGGCGTCCACCTGACTACAACTTGCGGCGGTTCGGGCACCTGCAGTTCCTGCCGCATACTGATAATCAAAGGTAATCTGGATTGCAAACACTCTTATGGAATCACGGAATATGATTTCAAACGCGGGGTCAGGCTGGCATGCCAGAGCTGTGTCACAGGTGATGTTGTCGTTGAAGTTCCCAAAACTACCGATCTTGCAAGTACTTCCATAAACGCATTTCGTGAAATACCGGCGGCCTTGCCTCTACTGAACCCGATTACCCGCAAACTGGCATTACAGCTGCCCGTACCGACAATTGGAGATAACAGAGCCGATTTAAAACGGCTGAAACACGTTCTGAAAAATCACGGCTATGAAAACGTACTGGTAGATTATGATGTCGTGAAACAAATACCCGGGATAATGAGAGAGAAGAATTGGAGCATTACGGCTACGCTTTGCACTTCAACAAATGTTCCACTGCTTTCCAGGCTGGAAAGCGGAGATACCACCACCAATCATTACGGAGCTGTGTTTGATCTGGGCACTACTGCAGTACGCGGGAGAATAATTGCGGCTGACTCCGGACAAGTTATGGCAGAAGAGACGGCATACAACCGCCAGAGAGAATACGGAGAAGATATTATAAGCCGGATATCTTACTGCCGGAGACCGGAGGGCATTGAAGTTCTCCAAAAACTCATCTCGGATACATTAAATGTGTTGATTGAAAAAATGGTTTTATCCAGTGGAATTGACGACGGCGATATCAGCTCGGTTGTGATTGCGGGAAATACGGTAATGGTGCAGCTTCTGCTGGCAATTGACCCGGAACCACTGCGGCTTTCGCCTTACGTTCCTGCCATTGACAATACACCGCCTGTCAAAGCCAGTGAACTGGGAATAAACCTGGGGCGGCACTGCTATGTGCATATTATTCCAGTAATAGCCAGTTACGTCGGAGGAGATATCGTTGCCGGAATTGCCGCCTGCGGGATGCATGAAAGCGACAAGGTCAATCTTTATATCGATATCGGCACCAATGGAGAAATCGTCCTCGGCAAGAAGGAATGGATGGTAACCATCGCCTGCAGCGCCGGTCCAACCTTCGAAGGGGGAGGAATCAGGCACGGAATGCTCGCAGTGGCTGGAGCGATAGAAGACTTTGAACTGCCAGATCCATGCGGAGAACCTTCAATCAGGATCATAGGTGATATTAACCCCGCCGGCATCTGCGGATCTGGTTTAATAAACGCAGTTTCGGCTTTGTTTACTTCCGGTCTACTGGGCAGAAATGGCAAATTTAATTCCGAATTATCATGCTCGCGGCTTCGAAAGGGGACAGATGGTTTTGAATATGTTCTTGCAGACGGCAGCTCTACTTCCAGTGGCAAAGACATTGTTCTTACTGAAGTAGATGTAGATAATTTTATCCGTTCCAAAGCCGCAATCTATGCCGGATGTCAGACGCTTGCCGACAGTGTTGGAATTGGCACGCATGAAATTGATAATATTATTATAGCCGGAACATTCGGCAGTCAAATTAACATAGAAAAAGCTGTCAGGGTAGGGCTGCTCCCGGATATGGCCAGGGATAAATTCAGGTTTGTCGGTAATGGGTCGCTCAAGGGAGCTCATACAGCATTCCTGTCCCTGAAAACCTGTCAGGATATGCTCAAAATTGCCGATATGATAACCGGAATCGAACTATCGGAAAATGAGGCATTTATGGATAATTACGTATCCAGCCTCTTTTTACCGCATACCGATCTTAACCGGTTTCCGTCATTTTTAAACCAACGGGGATAACCGCAACGGAATAACAACTATACACAAGTAAAAGGAGTAATTATGACTGCCAGACTGATCGATGGTAAAAAAATTGCCGAGGAGATAAAGGAAGAGCTTAAGACCCAGATTGAGCAGTTGAACAAAATACACTCTCTGGTACCGGGTCTGGCAACCGTACTGGTCGGCGATGATCCGGCAAGCCACGTTTATGTAAACTTAAAGATTAAAAATTGCCAGGCCCTGGGGATTGCTTCTTTCAACCACCAGCTCTCTGCAGAGACAAGCCAGAAGGAACTGCTTGACCTGGTTCACAATCTTAATGCCGATCCCGCAGTTCACGGCATTCTGGTACAGGTGCCTCTTCCAAAACATATTGATGAAACCGAAGTCCTGCTATCTATCGATCCGAAAAAGGATGTTGACGGCTTCCATCCCTTCAGCCTTGGGAAAATGGTTATCGGAGAGGATACTTTCTTATCCTGCACTCCTGCAGGTATCCAGCAATTGCTCATAAGAAGCAATATCGAAACCCAGGGCAAACATGTAGTTGTAGTTGGACGCTCAAATATTGTAGGAAAACCGATAGCAAATATTCTAATGCAGAAAAACCCACATGCCAATGCTACAGTTACTATATGCCACAGCCGGACGCCCAATATTAAAGACTATACCCTGCAAGCAGATATACTGATTGTTGCAATTGGAATCCCCGGGTTTATTACCGCAGATATGGTCAAGGAAGGGGTAACAGTCATTGATGTTGGTACCAACAAGATCGGTACCACAAGCACGGGAAAAGCCAGGCTGACAGGCGACGTTGCCTTTGAAGAGGTAAGCGAAATAGCCGGGGCGATAACCCCTTCACCGGGAGGTGTTGGCCCAATGACCATCGCCATGCTGATGTCAAATACCGTAAAAGCCGCAAAACTTTCAATCGGCCTGAAACCACAGGACCCTTAAAGCTGAATACCAGGCCAGTTTATATATACGCCAGGTAAAAGGAGTATTGGAATGCCATTTGAATCCCCCCGAATAAAATATAACGGGAGAATAAGAGAAGCCGGAATAGGTCAGGGTGAAAACATCATACGGGCAGGAGGACAAGACTGTTATCCTTTCCACAGTTTCGAAGGAACAACGCCCAACCTGCCAAAAATAGCTATGGAGGTTTATGACTGCTTGCCGGAGGGCTGGCCGGCAGCGGCAATTGGGCCTTTTAAAGACGTCATCGGGAACCCTTCACAATGGGCTCAAAAATGCGTAACAGAATATGGCGCAAATATGATTTGCCTGCAGCTTGCTGGCACCGACCCCAACTGGCTTGACAGAAGCCCCGAAGAGGCAGCCAGAGTAACACTTGAAGTTGCACAGGCTATAGATGTACCGCTAATTGTTTGGGGCACCGCAAACCAGGAGAAGGACAGCCAGGTACTAACCACAATAGCCCGGGAATGCTCCGGTAAACGGCTGGTCATCGGACCGGTTGAAGAAAAGAACTACAAAAGCATTGCCGATGCTGCCATGCAAAACAGCCACCTGATTATCGCTTCCTCGCCTATCGATATCAACCTGGCCAAGCAATTAAATATATTAATTGCCAATACTGGCATTCCGGCAAACGATATTTTAATCGATCCGACTGTCAGCAGTGTCGGTTATGGAATCGAGTACTGCTATTCTGTGATGGAACGCATTCGCATAGCCGCACTTACCCAGCAGGACGATAAATTACAGATGCCGATAATCTGTAACGTTGCCCGGGAAGCCTGGAAGGCTAAAGAGGCAAAGATTCCAGCTGTCGATAACCCTGCGCTGGGAGATGAAGAAAAGCGCGGTATTTTGCTTGAAGCTGTGTCGGCTATGGTATTGCTGCTGGCCGGTGGAGATATAATGATAATGCGCCACCCGGAAGCAATCCGATTGGTAAAAGAAGTAATCGGAGAACTCGCCGGTTAACCTGATTAGCATATTAAGGAGATATTTATATGGCCCTTTCCGGTATTGAAATATTCAAACTGCTGCCAAAAACCAACTGCGGGGACTGCGGCGTACCAACTTGCCTGGCGTTTGCCATGAGTATAGCCGCAGGAAAAACAGAACTTGAAAAGTGCCCACACCTAACCGATGAAGCCCGAACAAAGCTGGAAGAAGCTTCAACACCGCCAATAAAGCCTGTCATTATCGGCAACGGTGAACGTATGGTTAAAATTGGTGGGGAAACGGTAATGTTCAGGCATGAAAAGCGTTTTGAAAATCCACCTCCAATAGCCCTGAGAGTTAGCGATCTGCTGGATGAAACACGGATACGGCATAATTTCGAGCGATTTGGCTCCCTTCGTTACGAGCGGGCAGGCAACCAGCTTAAAGCCGAAATGCTGATCTTGAAATTTGATTCAGGTGAAGCAAAAAGATATCTCTGCCTTATTAAAAGTGCACTCGATAACACAGATGCCGCTATTGCCCTTGAGTGTTTTGAACCATCAGTTCTGGAACAGGCCTTGCAGTTATGCGCATCCAACCGGCCTTTGATATACGCCGCTACCAGAGATAATGTGGATACAATGCTTGGTTTTGCCAGAAAATACAACTGTCCGCTGGCCATAAAAGCAAGTGATCTGGAAGAACTGGCAGAATTATCTGAACATATAACCGCCTCCGGTTTCAAGGATCTGGTACTGGATTCCGGTGCCCGAACAATCAGACAGGCCTTTAAAGATCAGATAGCTATTCGACGTTCCGCCCTGGATGATAAATTCCGCCCGCTTGGCTTTCCTTCAATTGTATTTCCCGGTGAAATGGCAGAAGATCCGCTCAAGGAAACGCTTTATGCCTCAATTCTGATTGCAAAATATGCAGGTATTGTGGTGCTGAGCGCTTTACAGGGAGAAACCCTCTTTCCTCTTCTCCTGGAGAGAAACAGCATATTTACCGATCCCCAGCGGCCACTGGCAACCAAAGAAGGAATCTACGAAATAGGCGGGCCCGGCAAAAATTCACCGGTACTGATAACCAGTAATTTTTCCCTTACCTATTTCCTGCTTACCGGTGAAATCGAAAGCAGCCGCGTGCCAAGCTACCTGCTGGTTAAAGATACCGAAGGCCTAAGTATTATGACTGCCTGGGCAGCCGGTAAATTCAGCGCTGACAATATCGCCCGGTTTATCAAGAAATGCGGCATCGAGGAAAAAATTTCCCATCGCAAGCTTATTATTCCCGGTTATGTTAATTTTGAGAGTAGCGGACTTGAAGAAGAACTCGATGGTTGGGAAATCTTGATCGGTCCCAGGGAAGCAGCCCACCTTCCCGGATACCTCAAGAAATGGGAGGCAGAACAATGATATTGGTTGCCGAAAACATAAATACAGTTTCTAAAAGTATCGGTGAGGCCTTGAGGGAACGCAACGGAAAACCGATTCACAAGCTTGCCTCGGCTCTTACTCAATCCGGAGCCGATATGCTGGATTTAAACATAGGTCCAGCCCGTAAAGACGGGACTGAACTTATGGACTGGCTGGTAAGAAATGTGGAAGAGGCCAGCCCCCTGCCGCTTTCTCTCGATACTACCAATGCCGATGCCATCGAAAGCGGCCTGAAAGCAGTATCCCAATCCGCACTCATCAATTCCGTGTCACTTCAGCCGGAAAGGCTGGAAAATCTGCTCCCCCTGGCAACCAAATATAATGCTGATATAATCGGGCTTCTCTGGGGCTCGGAAGGTATGCCCCGCGACGCCAATGAACGCTGTCTGCTGGCAGTCGACCTGATTTACCGGGCAGGAGAAGCAGGTATTCCACCTGAAAGGATATGGATTGACCCGATCGCAACACCGGTTACCGTAGATACTTTTCAGATAAAGGCCTGTCTCGAATGTATGAGCATGCTTTCGGAAATTGCTCCGGGCTGCCGATCTATTGTCGGCCTTTCCAACATTTCGGGCGGAGTGCCTTCACACCTCAGAGGATTTTTCAACCGGACCTTCCTTGCTATGTTGACTAAATATGATCTATACGCTGCTATATGCGATCCCCTGGATAAAGAACTGGTGCAAATTGCACGAGGAGAAAGAAAACCGGTTGTTGATTTGATCCACCGGTTGATGGAAGGAGAGGAAGTTGATGCTGACAGGCTCAGCCCAAAGGAACTGGAGTACTACAAAACTTACCGGGTAATCTCAGGAGAGGTTCTGTATTCAGATTCATGGCTGGACATCTAGGTTTTTTTAGTGACCGCCTCCTCCTGTAGGGATTATTAAATTACGATGTCATCCTCATTTTCTTATGCCCATCCAGAGGCAGTTTTCTGCCGAAGGATCTTCCCCGTAATAGCGCCCGTTGCAACCCACACTGTCTTCCTGAGGAGGGCGTCAGCCCGACGAAGGATCTTCCCCGTCATAGCGCTCGCCGTAACATAAGGGAATGTTCTCGTATGAACGGGCACAATCCGCGTGAGATTCTTCGCTGACGCTCTGAATGACATATTTATCATATAGACGGGCACAATTCTTATAAGACCCTTCGCTTGCGCTCAAGGGTGACATTTGTTTTTGGGAGGCACTCAGAATAGCATGAAGTGCCCAGGGTTACCCAGGGAAGCAAGTGGTAACGAGGAAGTCAAGAATGACGTGCGTGTCAGAATTTGCATCCGTTCGACCAGATAATTATCGCCGGTTTCTAAGAACAAGACTCCCCGGCTTGACGACTCCGCTGACACATACTCCCGGCCCAATCCAGGAGCCAGATCCGATAACCGTGCCTGCATTAATACTGGCATTTATGCCGGTAGAAACATTATCGCCGATGATTGCACCCAGTTTTCTTCTCCCTGAATCCAGGCCGCCGACTTTTACGTTCAGATTATCAAACCTTAAATTGGCAACCTGCGTTCCTGCACCAAAATTGCATTTCTCGCCAATGACGCTGTCTCCAATGTAAGTAAGGTGAGGTACTTTGGTTCCAGCCATAATAATGGAATTCTTTATTTCTACAGACGCCCCTATGTGGCAGCCATCTCCTATCGAGGTATAAGGCCTCAGAAAGCAATTGGGGCCGATATCACAGCCGGAACCAACTACAACCGGGCCACAGATATAACAGCCGGAACGTATAACTGTACCCACCCCAATGTCAACATCCCCTATAACTACCGCACCTTCTTCGATCATTCCCAGGTTCTTCATTCCTGCGGGCTTGTATACCCATTCCCCTCCATTCAACAGATCCCAGGGGTTGGAAAAGGTAAGCCATCCTTCCAGTTTACGCCAGCCGAAAGCTATACCCTTGTCAATCAGTGCCTGTATGGCACCAGGAAGTTCATATTCCCCCCGCTGTGAAATGCCCAGCCTTGCAATAACCGGAAAAATCTCCCGGTTGAAGAGGTAAATCCCGGCGTTGGCAATATTTGTTGGTGGAGGGTCAGCTTTTTCCACAATACGGCTTATCTTTTCGCCCTCCAGGCTTACTACCCCCATACCGCGGGCATCGGACACCTGAATAATTCCCATTGCCGGAGAAGGCAGGCCAGCAAGCATGGCAATATCCTGCGGTTTATAAAGGGTATCGCCATTAACCACCAGAAAAGTTTCCCCAACCAGGGGCTCGATCTTTAAAATTGCATCTGCCGTACCCCTGGGCTCGTCTTGCCGGCAGTATTCGACGACTGCTCCCCATTTATTTCCATCTCCAAAATACTGCTCTACCTGACTGGCCTGGTAACCGGTTACCACAACAATTTCTTTCACTCCGGCATCAACCAGTATGTTGAATAGATGTTCTATAATTGGTTTGTTGGCTACAGGCAGCATAACCTTGGGACGCACATCCGTAAGCGGACGCATCCGGGAGCCTTCTCCAGCAGCCAGAATTACCGCCTTCATTTAAAACATAATTCCTTCCCGGCAACCACTCTGATATGACTGATTACTTGTTCGTAAAGGCTTTCCACCCGGTTCCAATCTCGAGCCTGTACGGTAAGGCGTATTTTTGGCTCTGTTCCGGAAGGGCGCACGAGGACCCAGGAGTCGCTAAAGACCAGTTTAATACCATCACTCCTGTCAACTGTATCAGGCCCCAGCCCCACAAGCTTCTGCATGATAGCGGGGATCAACTCTCGGTCAAGCTCTACTGAGGTCCTTCTTATGGGATATTGAGGTATACCATCAGCCAAACTGGATAGTTTATGTGTAGCTGCAATGGCAACCACCTGGGCTGCGGCAAACAATCCATCCGGGCAATAAGAAAAATTCGGGAAAACCCATGACCCTGATGGCTCTCCCCCAAAATCACCCCAGTCTTTTAGCCCCAGAGAAATAAAATTGTCACCAACCGGGGTGCGCCGGACTTCAAAATCCTGCTCTTCGATTACTGAAGAAGCATCAATAGTGGTAATGATCCTTTTTGCCCCAACACCCTGTGCCAGGATAACCAGCAAAGCATCCCCGTTAATGAACCTCCCCCGACCATCTATCGCCATCAGCCTGTCGGCATCACCATCATGGGCAAGCCCAAGATCAGCTCGGCTTGAAATAACCATGTCCTTCAGTTGCTTCAGGTTTTCCTCCAGAGGTTCCGAGGGGCGGGGAAATACTCCATTCGGCTCACAATTCAATTCTACTACTTCGCACCCCATACGCTTCAGCAATAACGGAGTTTCCCGGGAAGCTGCTCCGCCCCCGCAATCCAGCACCACCTTTAAAGGATAACTGCCGGAAAAACAGGAGAGGATAGCTTGTATATGGTTTTCCGCCGCATCGGGAAGAAGCTGCTGGCTGCCAAATTCCTTCCAGCAAACTGCGTTAATGGAACTGTCCAGAACTCTTTTCTCAAGTTCCATTTTTTGTCCGTCACTATACGCTGTTCCATCAGGATTAAAAAATTTAATACCATTGTATTCCGGTGGATTGTGAGAAGCAGTTATCATTACTCCGATATCAAACCCGCTGGCAGCATAGGCCACAGTGGGGGTTGAAACCAGTCCTGCATCCCAGCAACTGGAGCCAGAAGCGTTCAAGCCGGAAACCAGGGCGCTCTTTACTGCCGGCGAACTGGTACGGGAATCACTGGCTACCACAACGCGAAGCTGCCTTCCTCCCGCACAAAGCCCGCATCTGAAAGCCAGTTCCAGCAAGTCGCGGTCTGCTTTATAACGTATACCGGAAGTACCGAAGATTTGCACGCACCGATTGTAACCAGCCTGATTATGCTGTGTCAAACCAGTATTCATTCTTGACACCAAAAGTGATAAGCCTTACTATGGAAATAACGTTTTAAGGAGGTATATACATGGTCAAGGAAATCTCTGATGCCAATTTTGAAGAACAAGTACTGAAAGCTGATACTCCCGTACTGGTAGATATGTGGGCACCATGGTGCGGGCCCTGCCGAATGGTTGCACCGGTAATAGAAAAACTCTCTACTCAATACGAAGGTAAGATAAAATTCTGCAAGATGAATGTAGATGAAAACCCCAACACCTCTTCACGTTTCCAGATTATGTCAATTCCAACCATGCTGCTTTTCAAACAGGGCAACGTGGTAGATACCGTTGTGGGTGCTGTTCCGGAAAGCAGCCTTAAAGCAAAAATTGATAAACTGCTCTAATACTGGCAGTCCGTTAGCATGGACCATATTCCCTTTATAGCCGCTTTTGGAGCAGGACTGGCCTCTTTTCTTTCGCCATGCGTTTTACCCCTGGTACCCGTATTCCTGACCAGCCTTGCAGGACCGGAGGCGCTGGTTGAAAAAGAATTCCAGCAAAGCAGAACGTTTTTTTCTTCGCTCAGCTTCGTTTTGGGCTTTGGGATAATATTTACTCTGGCCGGAGCCCTGGCAGGGCTTGCTGGCATTTCCCTTAGCCCGAATTCTTTAACGGTAAGGTTGATATCCGGCACCGTGATGACCATTCTCGGACTGTTAATGCTGCTGGCTTTGAAAATCCCGGCATTTAACATGGAGGCAAGGGTCAACCTGCGTCTTGGGAAAACAAGCGGGTACATCCGTGCGGCGCTGATCGGGGGAAGCTTTGCCCTGGCCTGGACTCCTTGCCTGAGTCCGATTCTGGGCGGGATTCTTATGCTGGCACTTAACTCAGCTACTGCCTGGAAAGGGGCTCTGCTCCTGGCGGTCTATTCAATCGGAATGGGACTGCCCTTTCTGGTTATCGGCCTGGCTTTTTCAGCCCTGCACCCCTGGCTGAAACGCCTTAATAAATACTCGCAATATATCTATATTGCCAGTGGGCTGATCCTGATCTCTTTCGGTATTCTCATACTAGCCGATAAGCTGGACTGGCTCTACTTATGATGTGTTAACAGGTTTTGATGAAAAAGAAGTTTATATTATTAATAATAATGACATGCCTGCTGGTTGCATTGCCTGTTGCTTCCTGCCAGCAGCAGGCAATTACTGCCGGCAACCCGGCTCCTGATTTTGAGCTCCTGAACCTCGAGGGTGAAAGCATATCCCTATCCAGCCTTGAAGGCCGGCCGGTTATACTAAATTTCTGGGCACTCGACTGCCCGTACTGCCTGGATGAAATGCCATATTTCGAAATGGCACACAATACTTACGGTAATGGAGAAGGCATGCTGGCTGTTCTTGCCGTCAACGTCAGGGATTCTTCATCGGCAATAGAAGGTTTTCTTCATCAAAAACGGTACTCCTTTGAATTCTTGCGCGATACAGGCAACCGTGTAGCTAATCTATACCTTGTCAGCGGCCTCCCCGTTACCATACTGATTGATAAAAATGGTATAATCCAGGATGTGGTGATAGGAGCATTTGCCAATTGGGCTACGCTGAAAAACCGGCTGGCCAGGATAATTGAATGAAAGGATATATCTTTTATGGGTGATATTTTAGACGAAGCCTATTCTATCGTGCAGTGTAAAGACTGCCCCTGGTACAAAGCATGCGCCATTCCAATGCGCTTGACCGCTGAAGATATTCAAAGGCAAATACAGGCTTCAAACCTTGGAACCCCGGATCAGCAGGATACCTACAACCAGCAGATGATTGCCAGCATGGCAGCTGCCGCCCAGAACTCACTGGTAGAAGGCTGCCCGGTGTTTGTAGAACGACTGCGGTCAAATCCAAGGCTTTCTCAGAAAATTAAAGAAATCATGCAAAACTGGAGCGAGGAATAGACTTCCTCCCTGTCATCTACCTGATTTAAACCGTTCAGTCAATCTCCGGATAATAACCTGTACATGTAATTGTTCTTTTGTGAATATCCGAGGGCCCGGTAATAAGGTCTTGCACCGACTCCGCTCATAATAAACATCTCCCGGGCACCAAATTCAACGGCAGCAATTCGTTCCGCTTCAGCAAGCAGTGTTTTGCCCAGTCCCTTGTGCTGGGGTGAAACATCATCCTTTTCCCCAAGTGCAACCTCAGCACCATACACGTGAAGTTCACGTACAAGGGCGTAAATGCCTTGCACTTGCTCAAATACCGGGGGGCGCATATCCTGCAGCCGCAAACGCAAGAGGCCAAAAAGGGTGTGATTTTCATCTTCGAAAGAGAGGAATACTTCATGCCCCTGGCTGGCCCGGTAATCCAGCCGCCTGATGCAGGCTTCTCCGGTTTTCCATCCCTGCTTGATCCGGTGGCCATATTCCCTGCAACGGATACATTGGCAAGTTTCTCCCCTTTCGGCCAGCCTTTTTTGCACCTTCTCCCGCAGAGAGTCTTTCGGCCCACCTGTTATGTAAACTGAGGGAATATCACGCAACAACCTGGATATGCGGGTATAACCCGGAACAAGGCTTTTCAAGTCTGCAATCAGGTCGATAAGCACGTCTTCTTCATATGGCTTGTAGGAACCCTCCTGCTTCCAACGCTCCAGTTCAGTCCCGGAAACTACCATGGTCGGATATATCTTTAACCCATCCGGGCAAAAGCGCTCATCACTGAAGAGCTGGCCAAACAGCTCCAGATCTCTTTCCCTGCTTACCCCGGGAAGATTGGGCATCCAGTGATAATGTACCTTGATGCCGCTCATCTTCAGGTTTTGGGTCGCGCTGACAACATCACTGACACTGTGCCCACGACGGGTTAGAAGGTATATTTCGTCATCTATAGCCTGGACACCTAACTCAACCCTTGTAGCCCCCATTTTTATCATCCATGCGATATCAGCCGGGGTACAATAATCCGGCCGCGTCTCTATACACAAACCAACACACCTGCTTTCAGCTTCCTCATTCAAGTGCTGGGCTTCCTCAAGGCTGACTGATTCCTGCCCGTTCAATGCATCGAAACAGCTTTTGACAAACTCATACTGATAGTCACGGGGAGCGGAAAGAAATGTGCCTCCCATAATAATCAGCTCAATTTTATCAACGGGATGCCCCATACCTTTCAGTATCGAGAGGCGCATTTCTACCTGTTTTAACGGATCGTACCCGCAATTGATCGCCCTCAATACTGCCGGAGAAGTTGGAGTATAGCT
>Ga0172377_10004369_pt1 | contig 14530 bp, 10 predicted proteins | sample Pumphouse3metaG_FD_119749 | JGI IMG/M metagenome (GOLD analysis project Ga0172377, IMG submission 119749) | Leachate microbial communities from a municipal landfill in Southern Ontario, Canada - Pumphouse #3 metaG | ecosystem: Engineered > Solid waste > Landfill > Unclassified | place: Canada... | reverse complement strand
TTGGTAAGCAGAAATCTGCGGAAGTTATTTTTTTACTGTTACTAAGTCACTCAAGAATCCCGTTGTTCACCCACCCCCAAGTACGTGAAATTGGTGATTATACCGAATAAAATCAGAAAAGCTAACGTACGCTTCCTAACTCATCTATTATAAAACATTTGCTAATATTTAGATTTTTGTGTTTCTAGTAAAGATAAGAATCCTATCCTGGAAAAGCAACAATAATTAACAAAAAAAATGGCAAATACATTTCTTTACTCTGCGGCACGCACCTCTCATCCTTGGCAAAAGTCGGGTGTACGCCTACGCCTGCCGCGAAAGAGACATTTGAAAAATTTCTGTTTTATCCTGCAAATTCCGTCCAAGAATCCACAGGATGATGGATTAGAGGGATTGATTGGGGTGGAAATCATCCATACAAGTGTTTTGAGCCTTGCCAAGTACCCAATCCATTCGAAATAGAACATTCGTCTTTCGACAAAGGAAGCGAGGAAGCGAGGAAGCGAGCCACCGGTCCGTCATTCTGCCGTCCGGTTATGCCTCCACATCTGGAAAGAGTTGACAAGATTTTGCCAAAGCACATAAGAAGCCGGAGCAATGGCCACCAGCGGATTGAAGAACGTCTGCGCCATCCAGATGGCCAAAATAGTATTTTTCTGTCCCAACGCCTGTCCTCCAGCCACTGTATTCTTAAACTTCTTTCCAACCCGTCTGCCGGTATAGAACTGTAACAGACAAACGACCAAAGCCGTAATAGAAACCACCAAGGCACTACCATACATGGAGTGGTCCATCTTAAACAAATCGCTGGTTGTACGTGCCATCAACAAAGAAAGAGAGATAACCCACAACCAGAAAGAGATCATCTGCCTTGTGCGGATAAAATAGTGCACCTTAGGAAGAAACCGCTGAATAATCATCGCCAACAGAAACGGAAATATAGCTAACGGTATCACTTTGGAACAGATAATCAACAAGGACTCAACGAAAGAGGGATCTGCGCCGGCCTGTCCATGGGCACCTATCAATGAAAATATGAACGGAGCGATGACCGCAATGCCTAAATTACTGCCGATGCTATAGGCAGCCAAGCAAGCCACACTCCCACCCAACAGACCGGTGATGACAGGAGCCGAGGTAGCAGTAGGAGCAAGCACACAAATCAACGCCCCTTCTGCCGCATAGCAATCAAAAAAGAACAGCAATCCGTAAACCAAAAAACAACCACCCAACTGGATGCCAGCCAGCCAATAATGAATTTTTCTGATTCTGATCTGGCGAGGTGATACTTTGCAATATGTTATGAACAACATACAGAATAGCAGATACTTGGTGATAAAGGTAATGTCCGTCAACGGATCGTCCATTAAATATTTGGAGACAAACGATACATCCGTAAAAAAACTATGGAACACCATTCCAAAAAGCATTGAAAGAAACAATGCATACGTTTTGAGAAACTTCAACATATCACCTACTTTTGAGAGCGCAAAGGTAGGAAGTTTTATGCATTATCCGCCACGATTGTCCACAAAATTAGGAATGTAGAAAAGAGGAAATCCGAAAAGAAGAGAAAAAAACGCCCATCAACCGTTTCCTCCCCCGAACAAAGCAGACTAGCCTCTAATCCCATCAGAACGGATAGCCGATAGCGAAATGGAAGGCAAGGTCATCGCTCAGATTAGGATGGGTAATGACCCACCTATCCTTGGATGTGCCTACAATCTCCGGATTATATATTTTCATGCCCAAATCAAGCCTCAGTAGGATGAAGCCAAAGTTAGGACGAAGGCCCACTCCCCAAGAAAAACCCATTTCTTCGAAAAAACTATTCCAATGGAACATTCCTCTCGGTTGGTTCTCATAATTTTTAATCGTCCATACATTCCCTGCATCCGCAAAGACAGCATATTCCAAAAAGCTCTCCGTCTTTAATCTGTATTCGACATTGAGAAGAATCTTGATATCTCCGGTTTGATTGATGAAATCGGAACTTCCTTTAGACTCATAGGTACCTGGGCCTAGAGTTCTCGTATTCCAACCACGTACAGAATTAGGTCCACCAGCGAAAAACTGCTGTTCATAAGGCACCACCGTCGAATTGCCATAAGGGCAAGCCAATCCCAAACCGACATGGGAAGCCACCACATTATACTTATCCAACGGGAAAAGATAGGTGAAATCACCACTTATCTTAAAATATTGGGCAAACGGCATTCCCAAAAGTTCATAACTGCCATTCACTTGAGCCTTGTCTGCTATCCGAGAATAAAGATAAGGCAAGGTACCCGCCACATCGGCAGCAGCTTGTATGGTGTAACCCTCCAGTTGCGCCCTCGGTCCAATATTGCTCGAATAGGTCATCATATAGCTCGTGCGGGTGATAAACTGGTCTTTATAGCTCTCCCTCAATACCGCGTTGTCTTCCCTATCCAAATATTGGCTAAACCAGGCAGAGGTCCACGGAGTAGCCACATAGTTGATGTTATATATATCGAAAGTATGGTTCATCTTCCTCCGCAAGGCCGTCCATTTATATTTCCAATCCAAACTCAGGAACCGACGGTTATATTCAGGTCTGTTCCGCCAATTAAGCCCGGTAGAAAAGACGGTGTTGGCTCCGACCTGCTGCCGGTATTGGTCCGAGATGAAAGGGAAAAGAAACTGAGGGAATGTCAGCGAGACCTCACCTCCATATTCATAATAAATGTCCGAGACGACATCGTAATCGGCATTCCCATTGATAGACTCAAACGCACCATTAAGTTTGATTCTGAAGGTCTCCGAACCATTAAACAGATTTCGGTTTTGAAAGGTCAGATAGCTGGCCATTCCCAAATCACCGGCAGAATTGGTACCATCGACACCCAACTGCCAATAGTAGATGTTTGCCGGTGCAATGGTAATAAATGCATTTAGGAGCATACTGTCATTAGCCGGTTGAAAATAGACGCCCGCCTGCTTCACGGCACTCATCGAGTTGAGCGAGCTATATGTATTTTCTTGCAGCCGGTCGCTATAATAACGGCCCGGACGGATAAAGTTATTGGCATAGATGACGGAAGGACGGATGAAATGGTTTTTACCATACAAAATGGCAACGCCCTGGTAATTGACCGTATCCACCTTTTTGAAATCCTCCACGCTGCTTTGGTCAAACTGATCCAAGCCACTGACAATCGTCACCTTATGGATCCGGTAGCGAAGGAAAGCCGGATTTTGTCCGGTAGTGTCGCCGGTCAGATTTCTGGACATCAGCTCCACATCCACCTGATGGTTGCCCACTGCGGTATCGACTAAGAAATAGAAATTTTCCTTCGCTAGATTATAAAACCCCTGGTTACGGAGGAATCGTGTCATTCGGCTAGATATATTATCCAAATATTCGGATAAGAATGGCTGTCCATCATGCACCTCATACATTCTCTCTACCCTTGGATGATGTAGCAAGTTTACGATTGCGGAGTCTGTGATACCCATTTTGAAATTGCGTATCGTATATTGAGTTCCCGTTTCTATCCTATAAATCACCTTCGCCTTTTTATTTCTGAACTCGGTATCTTCCGTCACCTTCGCATTCAGATAACCAAGGTTTTGCATTCGGCGTGCGAGTTGAGGCTCCGTATCCTTCATGAGATATGGGCGATAGATGACAGGATCCTCTCCCATCTTTCTCAACATACGGTTACGCCACTTGGAGGTGTCTCTTCCGGAAAGTGAGTAGACACGCAGGCTGACCCTTCCGAGAAACGTCCACGATTTATTCGGCTGCTGCTGCACATACTCAATCAAATCGGAAGACGCCACCTTCTTGTTGTCTGTATTTATCACCACCTTGTTCAGAAGATGATCTCCTTCGGGCACATATTTTGTCATACTGCAGGAGCATGCCAAGGAGAGCACGAGGACAAATCCCAATATATTTTCTATTTTTACCATTCCATCGTCATTTTCTGTGCAAAATATTATTCAGAAGGAGTTTTCTTCTCTTTCTTGACTGTATCCGCATCCATAGAGTCGGACACAGCAGCTGGCACCTCCTCATTATCTTCATCTTTGCGCGGAGAGTCCAGAATCATCGAACTCGTCGGTTTAAGATTGAACAAGCCTCCGAATTTCTTAGACTCTTTTACAAAAACGACCCCCAACCCCTGCGTATTGGCCGAAGTGCTATAAAACTCATTGTTGGCGTGGTTATAGGCCTTCAGCCTCAACATACCGGACTTCGTCAGCTTATACTCCACTTCAAAATCGCCAATCAGGGAAGAGGCCGAGGTGCTACTCTCTTCAGACGACGCGTTGTTCTTATATCCTACGCTAGTATTTACAATCAGCCTATCATTAAAAAACTGGGTGGAAACGGAAAGATTCATCTCCAAATCAGAAAAATCATCTTGCGACGAACTGACATCCGTACCAATCGTCACCCTATTGCCCAAGAATCCGGAAAGGGCAGTATTCAACGCCCCCGACAAGGAAGACGAAGCTAAAGAACTGACTATACTCGTATTGTTGTCGGCAGACTGGCTATTATTAGGAGGATAAAACATACCGAAACCTATCAGATAGGCAAACTCCTTTATCTTCACATCGTCCGTGGTGATGATACTGTTGACCGTTCGCGACAGATCGTCGTTGGATTCGGGCAAAGTAATGTTATAGCTAATGTCAAATTTTTTAAGATTACCCTTGATACCCAACTCGCACTCCACCGGAACTCGAGTGGACGACAGCCCCATGGAGGAGAACGACGCATCGAGCGTAGAGAGATCGGCCCGCACACGATAACCGGCGGTTATGTCAAAACTGCTAGACATAGGGTCGCCATTAAACAAGACCTTGCTTCCATTCAAGATGGAGAAGGTTTTGACAGGAAGTTGACTCAACTTTAACTTCAACGACCCATTGTTTATCACATACTGTCCATATAGTTTCGTCGAAGAGGTTTCCGAGTCGTACGTCGCATTGATGTTGCCACCGCCATTGAACGAGACAGCATCGCCGGTAGAGGGGTTGATGACAGCTCCGAAGGTAGCCTCCTGCGACAGTTCCACAGAGACATTCATTTTTACCTTAAATGCTTTTCCATCCATCTTTTTATCTATCTTATTCTCCTCTTCCGGGGTGATGCATTGAGACGACACATAAACAATATTATCATACGTACGGGCTTGTGTGACACTCTCCGGCAGTCTGACCATGACATTCGTGCGTTCTCCGTTTTTCAAAGTTCCATTCACACGCACGCTGTTCATATCGCCCTTTGCGTTGATGTTTCCGGAGGCAAAAAACGTTCCGTAAAACAAACTGTCCGTCTTCGCAGGATTATTAAGGAGCATGAAATCCGTCATCTTGATGGAAGCCGAATATCTGAAATCAGAAAACGCTTTGTGGTTGACCGTACAATTGACCGACATCCTATTTTTTTTGGAGTCCAAAATGTTCATATCCTTTATCTCCACCTTGGTAGGAGTAAATGAGATAGTGTCAGACAGGCTATAAGATACATTGGTATAATTGACCGTGGCCCTCACGTCTTTCACATAAATATAGCCCACAACATCAGGAGCGGAGAGTTTGCCATCCACCTTCAAGTTAGCGCCACAATAACCAGAAATGTCATGAGCCATTCCCGAAAGGGGGACTTCCGCCATAGACAAAGGAATCATGTCAAAATTGACGTTGAAATGGACTCTATCGTTCACCGGAGATAGATAACCATCCGCCGAAGAGATACTTTCATCCCCACGTATCAGCATTGCGCCAATCCTCATACCCTGCCATTTTTGACTCCATCGGCTATCCAAGACAATCGACCCGACGGAGTCTTTCCGATAAGTAATGTCGTCCACATGGAAAGATTTAGTGAAGAACCTAGGTTTCCCCAATACAGCCGAAAGATGGATGGAACCGTTCAAATATCCATCTACCGGGATGTCCATCTTATTGAACGCAGCCAGAAGGTTGTGTATGGAGGCTTGGCTGAAGGTCACGAGCAGACTATCATTCTCGGAAGGAGAGAGCCGCCCGTTCAGCATAAAGAAAGGCTTGTTGTGCATCGACAACGCAAAATCAGAGATGCGGATGTCGTTCGGACGAAGTTCTATCACCGCAGGTTCAAAGTTGACAGTCAGCTCATTGACCGTCAGTTCGGAAGGCATGAAGTTCATCTTGACCAACATTACTCCATCGGCCTCTTTCTTGAACGAGATGAGGGAGACCAGCCCTCCCTTCAGTTTGAACCTATTCGGAGCATTATCATAGTTCAGCTTCGTAAGAACCACGTCATTATTGGCCTCCGCCCGCAAATCGATATTCAGTGGCGGTTTTTCTTCCGAGCCACCAACCCGAGAATGAAGCACGGAGACGTAAAGAGAGTCCTGATTGTGCACGGCAAACCTCGTATCTCTGAAATCCATTGATCCTACCCTAAAGAAGGGGATGTTGGCATCGACAGACAATCCTTTCGACTGCGACTTGAAGTATCCGGAAATGCTAGATTTTTCAAGAATGACGAATGGGAGTTTCAGTACGCGGCTCAACCTTTCCGTGTTAGTTATATTGACCGCAAAATAGAAATCATTCTTCTGACCCTTTTCTTCCTCAGCCTTAAAAGAAAAGAATGTTGGAAGATAAGGATGCATCACATTGCTGAATGTCTGCACCAAAGTTTCAAAATTATAAGTGCCGTTCAGGTTGGCGTTGAAATAGGGAGCATCCAACTCTATCTTATGACCTCCACCATAAGCCTTTTCCACCGAAAAAGCAAGTCTATCCAGATACAGATGCGTAGTATCCAGATTCATGTATGTACTGTCAATCCAAAGATGGCAAAGAAGATTATCCGGAGAGTTACCCTCCATATCCATCTTGACCCGCGTACTCAAGAGGAATCCATCCATTTCATCGGTAGAAAGATGTAGACGGTAAGGAGAAAATCCATCTACGGAAGCGGCCAAGGCACACCTCATCGAGTCAGACCCCATATACTTTGCCTCTCCCTTCACGGCAAACGCAAGATTGCTGTCGCCTAAAGCCAAAGCCACTTCCGCTTCTTTATTGCCATGATAAGAAGCATCCAGATTTATGTTCCGATAATCATATCCTTTAAACTCGAAATGGGGAATCTTACCTTCGATGGAAAACGAAGGATTGCCCTTCGATAGAATCGAGACATCCGTCAATACGGAAACAGAAACAGAACCGAAAGAAAGAGCCGAATCAAGCAAAATACCCAGATTAAAGTCTGTCGTTTTCAAATCCATTTTCGCCATCAAATCGCCATCTTTTGCATCGTAGCCTACCGTTCCACCCATATCTACATTGCCAGGAGCAACATTTGCATTCAACTTCACATCCAGATCACTCAACTTACCATGGGCAGACAGAGATGCCTCCACAAAACCCAATCTATTGACCATACCAGGAAACTGCACCGAAGGCACGAAAGCCCTTGTAATAGAAGAGACACCGGAAGCCGAAGCGAACAGATGCGTCAGATCAAGCTCATAGTTGCACTCTCCATAACGATAAACATTATCCATCTCGGCAGAGAGGGACAAAAGTACATCCTCGCCATAATATGCATTCAGGTTGTGAACACTCGCACTAGGGAACGTTGCGGAAATTTCTCCGGAAACACCCAACTCCGAATCGAGATGAGACAGAGCAGGAAGGAAGGAAGCCAATTCATCGGGATATATCTTTGATGGTTCTATCTTCAACCGGCAGATGGCTCCCTCCATCGGATAGCGACCTTTCTTCTTCATGTTCCCGTAATCGAACAGAATATCGGCAACCATCAGACGACTTTTAGGCAACTCCACCGCCAATCCTTCGACATAGATGGCAGAACCTTTTCCGTAGGCCTTCATCGCCAGACGACGCAGGTCCACCCCCGAAGCCTCCTTCAACGACAGATCCTCGATCTCCGCATAAAAGGACTCAGGCTTTATCGATTCCACCGAAATGGAAGCGCATAGGCTATCCACACATATATGGGAAGGATTAAAATGGCGAGGAGTCTTCGTCTCCGAACGTACATCATACAGGAATCGACCATTCAACAGTTTTATTTCTCCGATAGAAAGGTCGAATTTTGATTTGGAAGTATCTTTCTTCGCCGTATCTTTAGAGGTGAAAGCATCTATCATAAACTGGAAATTGAAAGGGCTGGAGAGGGAATCTTTCGAGAGATAGGCCTTAAATTCACTCAGCGTGACCCGAGCAATATTCAGCTTGTTCTGTCGATAGACAGTAAACACGGAAGCATTGGCCGACAGACGATCCACATAAAGGAGCGTGTCGCCCCGCTGATCGGCCACATAAATGCAATCTAAGAAAACACCATTGAAGATATCCAGATCCACACGTCCAATGGAAATATCAGTTCCCGTCTTCTCCTTAACTTTCGATACAACCATGTCGACAACAAACGATTGTACCGCCGGAATATTCAGCAGCACAATAATCAGAATGTTCACAACAAGCAGTATGCCCAACGTAAACAACACTATGTTTTTGAATCTCTTCACCCTTTTACCTTTTAGAAGTGGCAATAGCGAACAAAGAATGTTGTTTTTATCACAGACCATTACTAAACGTCGATTCCAACACACGTTCGGGAATGGCCTCCATGCGCCAAGAGGCAATGTGATAACAAATCTGCAACCAATAGGTTGCCTCTTTCTCTATTCTCCTTCCCTATATTTTTTCAGAAACGAATCCAACAAATGGCGGATAGAGACAAGGGCAACTAGCGAAGTATCCACCTCCTTCAGGGGAATAAACATACACTCTGCCGCATCATCTCCAGCATTGAGATGGTCATAATCCGAGAGCCTACATACAAACGTCAGGTCCAACGTATGCACCTCCATCCCGGAAAAAGGATAGACATTCGGAAATGACTCGAAATAATCGGCAGAAACAACCTTTCCGCCAACCTCCTCCATCACTTCCCGAGCAATAGCCTCCTCTGCCGTCTCCCCAAACTCCACGAAACCTCCCGGAAGATCCAAAGTCCCCTTATACGGATCATACTTACGCCGACAAAGCAGAAGTTCATTCCTTTCGTTCAGAATAAAAGCCGCTACGGCCGAACCTGCGTTCAGATAAAAGACGAACCCACAATCCGAGCACCGCTTCGAACGGACGTCATTCTCCAGAAAATGCAGGGATCCACATTTCGGACAATAGTTGAAATTTCCCAAAGGATTATCCATAAACTAAATTATTAAACACCTCCAAACATTTCTTACTGAGCCTCCACTACGGAGACTTGATCCTGGTGATTGGTCAACTCCTTGATTTTCTCATGTTCTCCCACAATCCAAACCAAGTCACCATTCTTAAACATAGTGGAAACATCCGGATTCATCATCGTCTTTTGCTCCCGCTCTATACCAACTACCAGACATTTAGCCTTGTCACGTATGCCAGACTGCAAGATAGTACGACCCACCAAAATGGAGTTTCTGTTTATCTCCAACTGTTCGAGCCCGACCTCCCTCTTCGTCGCCTCATCTGCCGAGATGTTCCGTTTCAACGAAAGTTCGGTTTCAAAGACCTTCAACTGTTCGTCCGTTCCAAGAGCCAATATCTTATCCATGGGAAAAAGCTGTTCATTTCCTCCCGGTATGTTTATCCTCGCCTCGCCTCGGATAATGGAAACGACATGAATACCCAACCGCTGCCTATAATTCAGGTTCTTCAGCTGTTTGCCTACACACTCGGAGAAAGGAGAAACCTCAAAGTCGGCCAGATGCAGATCATACATGGAGAGATGTTTGGACAACTCCCCCTTTTTGAAAGGAGAAAGGTCCTTCTTTTTAGACATCTCGTACTCGCGCGAGTTGAGGTTATACAGAAACTTGCGCTCTATGATGATGGACTGCAGCTTCAGCCGTTTGGAAACCATCATCAAGGCCGACAAGATGGCGGCGATGGCAAAGATGAAGCCTATGGCAAAATTGAACGTATGCATCAATATGAAACAGAGAAAGGCCATCGCCAAGAAGAACTTCAGAACAATCATAACGATCAGCAGAGCCCTATTAAACTTGCTGGTACCCCACAGATAACGGAACTCCTTAGAGTGGTTCTTCTTGGCTACCATGGCGCGCAATAACGGAGAGATGACCAAGATGGTGATGGCAGACGCCAACAAGGCTCCCGGCAAACCCTCTATTTTAGTCATGACAAACGGAATGAAATATTTGACCGAAAGGATCTCTATGGCTACTACCAAAGCCGAATAAACGGCTACAATGCGGACGGTCTGTATGATTAACTGGTGCCATACGCTCTCCGTCAACGCCGACTTACGAGAGAAGGCATGCCGCTCAATAAACACCTTCCACTCTGGAGGCATGTTGATCTCCAGAAAATTATAAACCGGTCCGGAAAGCTTTATCATAAACGGAGTGATGAAGATGGTCACCACTGACACCGCCACAATGACCGGATACAGAAATGGATCGATCAACTTCAGGCTCGTACCCAACGATGCGATGATGAAGGCAAACTCTCCAATCTGCGTAAGACTGAAACTCGATTGAATGGCCATCTTCAACGATTGACCGGAGAGCAAAACTCCACACGTGGCAAAGAAAACCTGACCGGCAATGACCGTGAGGGTAATCACCATAATCGGGAAAGCATACTCACGAAGCACTCCAAAATCTATCATCATGCCCACCGAGACAAAAAAGATGGCTCCGAACAAATCCTTGACCGGCTTCACTATACGCTCTATATTCTCCGCCTCTATCGTCTCGGCAAGGATGGAACCCATGACAAAAGCACCCAACGCGGCCGAAAAATTGACACTAGTGGCAAACATGACCATACCAAGACATAATCCTAAAGAGACAATCAACATGGTCTCCTCATTCAAGAAACGTTTAGCCCTCTTGAGCATCGTCGGGATAAAGAATATTCCAAAAGTAAGCCAAATAGTAATGAAAAACAGCAATTTGCAGATGTTCATAATCAGCTCGCCTCCCTCAAATGTCTTACTGACTGCCGTTGTAGAGATCACCACTAAAATCAAGATAGCCATCAGATCCTCCAAAATCAAAATGCCGAAAACGACATTAGTGAATTTTTGCGACCGCAACCCTAAATCGTCCAACGCCTTGATGATGATAGTCGTAGACGACATGGAGATCATGCCTCCCAGCATCAGACTATTAGTAACACCCCAACCTAAAGCCAATCCGACCAGAAGGCCCAAAATAATCATGGAGAATATAATAACCAAAGAAGCTATCAACGCCGTCTTCCCCACATTAAACAATTTCTTGAAACTAAACTCCAGTCCCAAAGCAAAAAGAAGAAAAACCACACCGATATCAGACCATGTGCCGATATCCTCCGTAGATCCCACCGTAGGCGTCGTCGCAATCTGCGAGCTGATGAGACAACCCGCAACAATATAGCCCAGAACGACAGGTTGCTTCAGCCATTTGAACAACAAAGTGGTGATACTAGCAGATATAAGTATCAAAGCCAAATCTGAGATAAGGGGAGAGATGTGCATAATGCTATTTTTTGTATCTACAAAAATAAAAAGAAAAGCGAAGAGTTGACATATCTTCATCCCGTTATATTTTGAGCAAACAAAGCAAAAGTGAAAAACGTTCATAGATAAAGAAACTGCATTTTCGGATATATGCGACTCCATTTCATGTCAATAATTTCATATGAAAAAATAAGTATTTTAGCAAAAATGGAATTAACATAAAGGTATACGTTTCTTTTTCAAGAGATTCAGAATTTAAACCAGGGACATTATAAACATAATTCAAATGGATTTAAATAAAGTTAAGCGGATTAAATGTTAAAATCCTTTTCTTATATTTGCGAATATGAAAAAAAGGACAATAATTCTTTTAGGCATTATAATGGCCATATCATTCTTCGGATTGATTATACTACAGGCCAATTATATGAAGCTGACTGCAGACATGAGGGCAGAACAGTTTAACGAGTCTGTAAAGAAAAGTCTGTATGAGGTAGTCCGTATACTGGAAGAGGAAGAGACGCTGCAATACCTCAACAACAACCTTTCGGTACCATCCCAACGGACCCGGATAACCATCAAACCCGGAATAGGAGGCGGCAATATCAACCAGAACAACTCAATAGAGTCTCTGAAAGACTCCATAAACAAAGAGTCATATTCCTGCACGCGGGTACAGCCAAGAGTATTCATATCCATGAAACATGGATCCAACACCATACAGGAATCCTCAAGGATACTTCAGAACAAACTAAGGGAGCGCTATATACAGGAGAGAGCTCTACTGGACGACATTCTGATACGCCTCTTGAGCGAATCGTATGTGCGTCCCATAGAGGAGCGCATCGACTTCCAACAGCTGAACGAGATTCTGGACCGCGAGCTGGACTTCAACGGGTTGAACCTTCCCCATTATTTTAGTGTTATTAACAAGGATGGAAAAGAGTTATATAAAAGCAAAGGATTCGAATCAGTAGGAAACGACAACGACTCGGAATACTATACACAGATACTATTTCCAAATGACCCGAATCCGCAGCCAAATTACCTAAGGGTCTATTTTCCTACGAAGAAGAACTATATCCTTAGTTCCATAACATTGACGCTTCCCTCCATCTTGTTCACCATACTGCTGCTCTTCACATTCATCCTGACCATCATCATCATATCCAGACAGAAACGTCTGTCCGAGATGAGAACAGACTTCATGAACAACATGACCCATGAGCTAAAAACTCCGGTTTCATCGATTTCTCTGGCATCGCAAATGTTGAACGACAAGTCCATCACGAAGACACCGGCCATGATTGAGCAGCTTTCAGGCGTGATACGGGGAGAAACGAAGCGGTTGACGCAACAGATCGATAAAGTATTGCAGATGTCCATTTTCGAAAAAGAGAGTTCAGCCCTCAAACTGGAAGAGATGGACATCAACGAGTTGATACTCAACATAGCCAGCAATTTTGCCATCAAGGTGGAAAACACCGGCGGAAAAATAGATTTGGACTTGGATGCGGAAGACTGTTTCGCCCTGGTAGACGAGATACACTTCACGAACATCATCTACAACCTGATGGACAACGCGTTGAAATACAGCAAAGGTGCACTCAACCTAAGCGTAAGGACATGGAACGAGAAGGAACACCTGCTCATCTCCATACAAGACAACGGCATCGGAATAAAGAAAAGCGACCAAAAACGCATCTTCGATAAATTCTATCGAGTTTCCACCGGCAACGTCCACAACGTAAAAGGATTCGGGTTGGGACTCGCCTACGTGAAGAAAGTTGTAACCGACCACAAAGGAACCATCCGAGTGGAGAGTGAACTAAATATTGGAACAAAATTTATAATATCAATACCTTTAAAAAAGTAATGTCATGGAAGAAAAGACTAGAATTTTACTTTGTGAAGACGACGAAAACCTTGGTATGCTACTGAGGGAATATCTTCAGGCCAAAGGCTACGTGACGGATTTGTTGCCTGATGGCGACGCAGGTTATAAAGCTTTCATCAAGACAAAGTACGACATTTGCGTATTGGACGTCATGATGCCAAAGAAGGACGGTTTTGAACTGGCACAGGAGATAAGGCAGGTAAACTCCGAAGTCCCCATTCTCTTCCTTACCGCCAAAACCTTGAAAGAAGACATTCTCGAAGGTTTCAAGATTGGAGCCGACGACTATATGACGAAGCCTTTCAGCATGGAAGAGCTGTTGCTCAGGATAGAAGCCATACTGCGTCGTGTGAAAGGAAAGAAGAGCAAGGACGGGGTTGTCTACAAAATGGGCAAGTTCACATTCGACACCCAGAAGCAGGTGCTCAACATCGGAGACGAGTCAACAAAACTCACCACCAAAGAGTCCGAACTGCTTTCGCTCCTTTGCGCTCATGCCAACGACATTTTGGAGAGGAACCACGCTTTGAAGACCATCTGGATAGACGACAACTATTTCAACGCAAGAAGTATGGACGTTTATATCACCAAACTTCGTAAACACTTGAAAGCAGACCCTTCCATCGAGATTATCAACATCCACGGAAAGGGATACAAAATCATTATTCCGGATGCTAAAGAATAGTCTTCGAACTAACGCAACGCAAAAAAGATGTACCTCCATGGTACATCTTTTTTTTTAAGTAATTGTCAAAAAAGCCGATGGTGAAGAGTTTGAAATCATCTTGTCCATCTTATCTAGAATCTACGACAGCCGAATATATTGACGTATTCCGATGGAATGCCCTTTCGTCTTTCATCCTTTTTCCACAAAAAGCTTATCCCTACGGGATAATTTGTCGACAACAGTCTGATGAAATCACCCATACAAGATATTTTGAACTTTACCAGATCCTTTTTATGATTACATCATCTTTCCCTCTCAGGGGAAATGTTACATTCTTTTGAATTTTTATTTCATCTATATATCTCTTCCTCTTTCCTAAATTTGTATCATAATACAAATTTTTACCATGCACAAAATTACACCAAGCGCCATTCTTCTCGGA